>Ga0131853_10000615_pt1 | contig 64127 bp, 61 predicted proteins | sample TergutLab28metaG_FD_92764 | JGI IMG/M metagenome (GOLD analysis project Ga0131853, IMG submission 92764) | Labiotermes labralis P1 segment gut microbial communities from Petit-Saut dam, French Guiana - Lab288 P1 (version 2) (version 2) | ecosystem: Host-associated > Arthropoda: Insects >...
CGAGATGTGGGAGCGGGGCATCGTGACCGGCACAACGCCGACCACATTCGCGCCGAACGACACCTTGACCCGTGCAGCGGCGGTGACGTTGCTCTATCGGTTAGACGGTATGATTGATACCGGACTGGGGGCAACGTTCAACGACGTGTGTTGTTGCGCTTGGTATCATGATGCGGTTGCGTGGGCGGCAAGCCTCGGCATCGTGCAGGGGGTTGGCGATGGCCGATTTGCGCCGGGCAACGATATGACCCGGCAGGAGATGGCGGTCGTGCTTTGGCGGTATGCCGCGGCTACGGGACAGGATGTTACCGTGCAGGAGGACTTCACGCTTGACTTCCCGGATGCGGAGCAGGTGAGCGGATGGGCCGTAAAGGCCATGCGCTGGGCGGTGCACCGCAGGGTTATCCGTGGTAACGACCGTGGAGAGCTGCAACCGCTCGGGACGGCTACGAGAGCCGAGGCGGCGGTGTTGTTGCAGCGGTTTGTGGGGTTGGCGGAGTAACGACGAATAGATACACACGAAAAAGCCACCTGCGCCGGTCTTCCCGACTGGTGTGGGTGGCTTTTTTTGTGTCATTTTGTGTTATGACGAAAATTGTAATTATATGACAATTTTTGTACAATTATGTCCGAGTGTGCTAAATTATGCCTAAAGGAGCATGTTATGGCGATTCGGATTTTATTGTCTACCCGTCTAGGCGAAAGACGGTGGACGCAGATAAACCTTGTACGAGCGACGGGGATTCGACCGGGTACCATTAACGACATCTACCACGAAATGACTGAGCGTATTAGTTTAGAGCATCTTGATTTGATATGTGAGGCTTTGGAGTGTGAGGTGTCGGATATTTTGGTGCGGGAGAAAAGCACAGAACCCCGTGTGAAAACGAAAAACGGGAATCCTATCAATTCAAAATAACAAAAAAACGGCGGCAACCATCCTGCATTCAGGAAAGGTTGCCGCCGTTTTTTGTTTGTGGGTTTAGCGGTGGTCTGTCATGTGGAGCTCTTGCTTTAGGGCGGTTTGCAAGACTGCCGAGACGTTCAGGCCAGCTTTTGCGGCCTCGGCATCTAGCCATGATGGGAGAGTCACATTGCGGCGAACAGAACGGCGTTCGTGGGTTCGGCGATATGCCAAGAAGTCAATATCAACCATTGAGACAAACGCTCCGGGTTCGCAAGCTACACTTTCCATGCTGGAGGGTATCGGTAGCGGTTTTTTTTCGTCTTCCATATCAATCCCCATGATGCCGATCGCGTCTCGCACCATTTCAATTGCCTCGGCCAACGTATCGCCCTGAGTGTCAAGCGGGAAGTCAGGTACATGGACAGCATAGCCGTCGTCTAATTTTGTGAATACTACTGGATAAGCGGTTTTCATGTTTATTACCTCCAAGTTATCAATGTTTTTTCAATATTGTGCGATTTATTTTAGTCGGTCGGGCAGGGGGCTTATTTCAGCCCCCGCCGCCTGATGATTGCCTTTGCTACTTCTTCTTTGATTTCCCGTTGCCTTGAGATTGGCTCGTTATTTTTTCCGTCTGTGTAGATGTCGTGGTTGCCGCCATCTCGCTTGAACCGTCATCCGTTTCTCTCTAGTAGTTTGATTAAGTCTCTCCGCTTCATATGATGCCCTCCTCATATTTATATTATACACATTAAATACACACTTGTCAAGCGTTTTGGAGAAAATACTTTTGAGACTTTTCAAAAAAGTTTCCCACACGGGGGAGACATTGTGGTAAAATAGTAGAAGTAGTAGAAAAATGAGTATGGGTGGACAATCTCGCCGCTTGCTCGTGGCTCTATCATGGCTCTAAGAATTTTTCGGGAGGCTGCGGAAATTGCGGAATGAACAAATAAGGCAGATTCACACAGACTGAAAATAAGCAAAACCGAAGTGGTGTTTGCTTTCAGTAATTGAGTGGGAGTGACGATGCAATGAGAAAGCTAACAATTATTACATTATCGTGTTTACTTGCAATTGTGCTTGTCGGGTGTGGAGTGCAAGCAGGTGAACAAGAGCAAGCTCAAAATGAAATAGTGGTTGATTATACTACTGTTATCCAGAGGTTGGTCGGAGTTTGGGATTGGCCCGGTGGTGCGGGAAATCCTATTTCCATTTATAATGACGGTACATGGGAGCACGTGCCGGGCGATGTGGGTCTTTATGGCAATGTGAGCATTACGGCATCTAATGGAAATTTCTTGTTAGAATTTGTCGTTACCCGCGCAGAAGGTCCGGGTGCGTTTGGTTGGGTGCCGCAGGGTGAAGCAAGTCCGGCGGCGGATACAGAGGATGGTTGGCGTTATGGCGATGTATGGGGTAGGGGAGTGTACTTCTACACTTCAAACGAGCTACATCTCGAAAACTGGGATGGGTCCATGCTGTTAATGGAAAAGAACAGATAGCACCCCCTTGCCATACCCCCCGACATATGCTACACTACCCAAGAAGGAAGAATTTATCTTACATAAATGGAGCAAACGGTTGCCAATGCGGCAAGCAAGCAATCCGGTTCCGATTCTACCGATGAGTAAGCGGTCGGGCAGATTACCGTAATATCTGAAAAGAGCTAACTGATTTCTATTCATCAGTTAGCTCTTTTTTATGTTCGCCGTGCCGCGCACGCCCTCAAAAACCTTTATAAAAACAAAAATATTTCTGAAAAAATACTTGACAAAAAAGATATATAATGTTAACATAAATAATAAATGGATTTTTACAGTAAATTATTGTGTGTAAAATTTAATTAAATGATAAGAAAGAACGAAATGGGCAAACACCCGGGAAACGAGCGTGAAACCATGGCGAATACGATATATATCGGACAATATGAGACCTATCTGCAAGAGGTCAAGCGGGTGTCGCAGAACACTCTGAGTTCCTATATGCGGGACCTGCGGCAGTTTGAACAATACTGGGCGCAATGTGCCGGAACGACTTTTTGTAAAGCACTCCACCACGATTTGGAGACGTATATCAACCGGCTTCGGCAGGCGGGAAAATCCGCCGCTACGGTGTCTCGGAACATTGTGACCTTGCGCAGTTTTTATCAATTTTTACTGGAGTGCGGGATTGTGCCCTTGAATCCTGCTTCGAATTTGGTGTCGGACAAGGCGGTGAAGAAACTGCCGCAGATTTTAACCAGCCGAGAGATTGAACGACTCTTAGAGCAACCCGAATGCGTAGACCCCAAGGGCTACCGAGACAAGGCGATGCTTGAGACGCTCTACGCCACGGGTATCCGTGTCAGTGAACTAATCGGGCTTGATGTGGAAGATGTGAACCTCCTTGCGGGGGTGCTTCATTGCAAGCATTGGAACAAGGAGCGGACAATTCCGCTTTATCCCGCGGCGATTGCGGCACAGGAGGAGTATATCACCCGCATCCGACCGCATATGTTGTCTACCCCGGAGGAGCAGGCACTCTTCGTCAACCTCGCGGGTGAGCGTATGAGCCGGCAGGGATTTTGGAAGATTATCAAATACTATCAAGAGAAGGCGAAAATCGAAAAAGAGATTACGCCCCATACGCTTCGGCATTCTTTTGCGGCGCATCTACTGGAAAACGGGGCGGATTTACGGAGCATACAGGAGATGTTGGGTCATGCGGATATTTCCTCGACGCAAGTCTATGTGCAGTTGGTGAAGAAGCAGCTCAAAGATGTGTATCATATGGCGCACCCCAGAGCTTAATGCAGAATGCAGAATTGACAGGCTCGGTTTAAGCAGGTATACTACGCCTAGTGAATTAGGCGAGGTATGCGTAGATATGGAGACGAAGTTTGTCAGTATAGAAGAAGCCGCGGCTCTGCTTAGGGCCGGGGCTGTTGTGGCGTTTCCGACTGAGACGGTATACGGTCTGGGGGCGGATGCGACGAGTGACGCGGCGATTGCGCAGATTTTTGCATCGAAAGGGCGGCCGGGAGACAATCCTTTGATTGTCCACATCGGAGATTTGGCATGGCTTAGTTCTGTGGTATCCGCATGTTCCGACACGGCGCAGAGGCTCATGGATGCCTTTTGGCCGGGGCCGCTTACGGTTATTTTGCCGAAGCACGAGAACCTTGCCGAACGAGTGACGGCGGGGCTTTCGACGGTTGGGGTGCGTATGCCGTCCCACTCGGTAGCCTTGGAGCTCCTGCGGGCGGTGGAGTTGCCGATTGCGGCACCGAGCGCGAACGTATCGGGGCGGCCCAGTCCCACGCGGGCTGTACATGTGGCGGATGATTTGGACGGGCGCATCGCCGGGATTGTAGACGGCGGTGCAGCGGAGATTGGCTTGGAATCGACGGTCATCGACTGCACCGTGGAGCCCCCCGTGATTTTGCGGCCGGGAGCTGTGACACGGGCGGAGATTGAGGCCGTTATCGGGCCTGTTGATGTGGCAGAGGTGCGCACGGACGATGTGGCTGCGCCGAAATCGCCGGGAATGAAGTACAGACACTACGCCCCGAAAGCTCCGATGACGATTGTGCAGGGGAGTGAGGCGTTTTTTCGGCAGGTCGTGGCTGAAGCGCGGTGCGCGGGGAAGCGTGTGGGGGTTTTGGTGGCGGAGGAGCATGCGCATTGCTGCGATGCGGATGTCGTCTTGACTTGCGGCAGCGGGCAGGCGGCGGTTGCGCGGCGGTTGTATGACGTCTTGCGGGAATTTGATTCGGCCGATGTGGATGTGATTTATAGTGAGAGTTTTTCCGAGGTTGGGATAGGGGAGGCGATTATGAATCGGTTGCGGAAGGCGAGTGGGGGACGGGTGATTGCGGAATAGGAACCGCGCTTGCTCGGCCCGCTTCGTTTCATCATATGTTGGACTTCGCTGCGCCTGCGGAGCAAGCCCAACGTAGAAAAAAAGACACAGGGTTTTCACCCTGCGTCTCTTTTTTATGTAATTAGATTCCGATTTTTACAGTTCGCTGAACATGGCCAACAGGTCTTCCATGGTTTCGTCTCCCAAGGGTGCGAGAACAATTGTTCGTGCGAATCCGCTCTCCACGTTAATGTAGTAGCGCATGGTGATAGTCATGCCGAAGAACTCCATGGCAGCATCAAAGGCATACCAATCATAACCGCCGATGTTTGTTGTGCCGGAAAGTGTGGTAACTTCCACGCCCATGGCGGTCATTTCATTTCTCACTTCGTTCATGACTGCCGATGCAGACAATCTGCCGGATCTTGCAAACATAATTTGAACGCTGGAACCGGTAAGCGCGTCAGTTGCCATCATGTCGTGAATTGAAGCATCATCATCCAAATTGTCCCAAAAATCGTCATCCAACTCAAGGACTCCGCTCATCACGTCTGCGCTAAGACCCATGATTTCGGCGATTTCAGCTTCGGTGGCCGCATGCCAGCCGTTTGGCAGGGTGACACGGAGACCGAGGTATTCGCTGGTGTACACATTGTCATTCCACTCGCCACGTGTAGGCGTAACGGTTGATCCGCAAGCGGCCAAGGGTAGAATCATTGCAATTACGAGCAGTAGTACGAGAATCTTCTTTTTCATTTTAGGTAAACTCCCTCTCAATTTTGGCAGGCGGACAGTATTTGACCGCCTTTTCCTACCATACAGCATAGCATGAAGCCCTGTTTATGTCAAGTCGAACCCTGCTGTATAAAACGGGCCTCCAACAAAGCGTCCGTCAGACCGGCGAAGTCTTGCAAGTCTAAGGTTTCGCCTCGGATACGAGCATCGTGGCCGAGGGATTCCACAATCGATGTGAGGGCCTCTTTCGATGCGCTCGGCAGGGCGGTGGTGAGGCAGTTGACCAGCGTTTTGCGGCGTTGGGCGAAAGCGGCTTTGATGATGCGGAAGAGGGCGTCTTTGTCCGTGTCCACGGGTGGACGCGTCCGCATCCGCAGGGTGACGACAGCCGAATGTACTTTCGGCTGAGGGATGAAACAGTCGGGCGGAACATCGAAGCAGAGTGTCGGTTCCGTGTGGTAGGCGATGTAGAGGGAGAACGCCCCGTAATCCGCGCTCCCGGCGGGGGCTGTGACGCGGCGGGCGACCTCGCGCTGAATCATGACGGTAATCTGCGCAAACAGTCCGCTGTCGATGAGCCGTGTGAGGGCGGGGGTGGTGATGTTGTAGGGCAGATTGGCGCAGACGACCGGGCGGAGGCCCGCAAAATGTGTCTTCGCCAGTATGCCGAGGTCGATTTTCAGGATGTCGCCGTGGATGACCTCGGTGTTGGATGTACCCGCCAAGGTCTCCGCCAAGACGGGGAGGAGGGCGGTGTCCAACTCCACGGCTACGACCCGATTTGCGATGCGGGCAAGTTCCACCGTGAGGCAACCGATACCGGGGCCGATTTCCAGCACGGCGGTGTCGGTGTCTAACCCGGCGGACGCGGCGATTTCTTCCGGCACCCATGCGGCGGTGAGGAAATTTTGGCCGAGGCTTTTAGAGAAGCGGAAGCCGTGGCGGGCCAGAAGGGATTTTATGGTTTGGAGATTGCATAGGTTCATGGGAGGAACTCCTTCGGAGAATGCAGAATTAAGGGCAGGGTCATCCCGCCCCTGCATTTGGCCGGTTTTTCGTAGGGTATAGCACAGAGCCGTTCGTGCTTGCAATTCGTGCCTGTTTTAGGGAGGTTACTTGACAAAACGCTTTGTGTACCATATAATAAATATACAGATAGGAATTGCCGCCTGTGGTTGGGCGGCTCAGTCCTAATAGTTTAAGAGTGAGACGCCGAGCACTTATGCTTGGCGTCTCGTCCTATTTACGCCTGTCTTTTAACAGGGAAACAAGTGCCAAAACAAACATTCCAATGACAAACAATGTGTCATATGTAACATATTGCATAGCATCACCCCTTTTCAGGGAGTGACCGAACCGCCTTGCGACAATTCCTATCTTCTCTGCATTATATACTATGGGGGACAAGCTGTAAAGGGTTGTTCAAGCTGCGTTTGCTTGTAAGACGAATTGAAAATGCTATAACAACCCGCCCCACTAAGCCGCCGAAGGCGGCAAGTGGGGACCCCGGAACGTTTTAACATAAAAGACGGAATCATCGCGCCTTGTTCTGCCGAGTTTTCGGCAGAACTCTTTTGCTTCGCAAAAGAAGTTATGTTATACTACTCACATGGAAATCACACTCACACAACTACAACAACTCCGACCGGAGGCCTACGTTCTGATCGACATACGCGACGAGGGCGCATACAGCAACGGCTTTATCCCCGGTGCGATTTGCCGCCCCGTTCAGGCATTGAACGAATTGCCGCAGGACAAGCGGGTCATCCTATACTGTAAGAAAGGCCGCATCAGCGCAGATGCAGCGGAGGAGATGCGCAGTCGGGGCTATGATGCGTGCAGTCTCGCCGGGGGATATGTGGCGTGGCTGATGGGGCGAATTGCGGAGGATCAGGCCTTGCAAATCGAGGCGAGCATCCGCAAGAAATTCCACAAGCCCATTTTCAGCAAGTTCACCGAGGGGATTCGCACCTATCAGCTCGTGCAGGAGGGAGACAAAATCGCTGTCTGCATCTCCGGTGGGAAAGATTCTATGCTGATGGCCAAGCTGTTTCAGGAATTGCAGCGGCATCGAAAGTTTCCCTTTGAGTTGGTGTTTCTGGTGATGGACCCGGGTTACGCGCCGGAGAATCGGGCCTTGATTGAGCGCAACGGGGCATCTATGGGCATTCCGCTCACGATATTTGAGACGGATATTTTCGACAGCGTGTTCCATTTGGAAAAAAATGCCTGTTACCTTTGCGCGAGGATGCGGCGGGGGCATTTGTATAGTAGGGCACGGGAGTTGGGGTGTAATAAAATCGCCTTGGGGCATCATTATGACGATGTCATCGAGACCATCCTCATGGGGATGCTCTGGGGGGCGCAGATTCAGACGATGATGCCCAAGCTCCGCAGTACGAACTTTGCGGGCATGGAGCTGATTCGTCCCATGTACTTGGTGCGGGAGGCGGATGTGAAGCATTTTCGGGACTATCACGATTTGCACTTCCTCCAGTGCGCCTGCCGATTCACCGATACGTGCAGCACAGACGGCAGCATGGTCTCAAAGCGGACGGAGACGAAGCAGCTCATCCGAGAGCTGAAGAGGGCGAATCCCAACGTGGAGCATACGATCTTCCGTAGTGTGGAGAACGTGCATTTGGATGCGGTAGTGGCGTATAAGACGGGCGGGGCGGAGCGGCATTTTTTGGATAACTATTGATAAACGAAAGTCCACGGTTCATCGACTATAAAAAATCAGACGCGTGACATTTTTCTAACTTTTCCCACACATCCTCCCATGAAAAACGTCCATACTAATCTTGCGTTGTTATAGAGCGCACCAATTGGGAGGATAAAACGAATGAAGAGAACCATTTTGTTTGCCCTGCTTGCCGTTATGTTTTTGGCCATGGTCACCGGCTGCCGCGCGTACCGTAGAAATACGGTCACGGCACCGACCCATGAGATTACAAACACACACGGCAGAACAAACAGGAGCTTTCACCACCGCAACGACGGCCACGTGGGCACCCACACGAACCGAAGCCACTTGGCTCGGGACGGGCACCACGCACGGACGCACGTCCGCAACCATCGGCATGACGGTTTGGTGACGGATACCGATGGTATCATCGGCAACGGCACCCACGCCGACCGCCCATCGGTCGGCTCTGTCTACGGCAGCAGCCGGAACCTTGACGGCGGCCGGATGGCCACCGGGACTACGCCCGGGACAATGGCTCGATAGCCAAAATGCCAACTATGCACCCCTTGCGCCCCAACACAATGCAGATTGTGGCGGATGCGGGGGTGCATTTATTTTGACTTTTCGGAGGAAACGGGGTACACTAAGACTACATTGGACGTTTTTGCAGGGGTGGCCGCACAAGGCCGTCTCTACCGAGGAATGGGGAGCAAACATATGACACCGACACGCCATCAAAGTTGTTGTTTTACCGGATATCGGCCGGAGAAGTTGCCGTGGAGAAGCGACGAAGAAAACCCCGCCGCCACTTTGCTCAAGGAGAAGCTCTTTGATGTGGTGGAGGCCCTATATCGGTCGGGCATCACGCACTTCATCTCCGGCATGGCACGGGGTTCGGACTTTTATTTTTGTGAGGCGGTCTTGCAGCTCCGAGCGGAACACGAGGAAGTCACACTAGAGGCGGCGATTCCCTATGAAGAACAGGCGGCCCGCTGGCCGGAAGCGGAGCGGAACCGCTATTTTCGTCTCGTGAGCCAGTGCGATTTTGAGACGTTGGTGCAGACCGAGTACAGCGCGGACTGCATGAAAAAACGCAACTATTACATGGTAGACCATGCCGCTGTGCTCATCGCCGTCTACGACGGACGGTTCGGCGGGACGATGCAGACGGTGAACTACGCCAAGCGCAAGGGCTTGGAGATTGTGGAAGTGCAGCCGTAGCTCCCCCGGCCACTTCGTGACAGCCCCCCTCGTAAACGAGAGGGGCTAAAGCCAAGGGCAACTATTTGGGTCGTACTTTGACGCGGGTTGGCTTGACTGCCGCGGGCGGCATGGCGAGCGTGGGTTTTGCTTGCGGAGGCGGTGTTGGTGTCGGCGCGGGCGCGGGGTTCGGATCCGGGGCAGGTTCCGGATCTGCTTCGGGTTCCGGGATTTCTTCAATTGTTTCCGCCGAGATTTCTTCAACGTCTGCTTCCGGGGCGGGTTCCGGTTGAGCTTGAGCCTCCTCTGTCGGAGGTTCTTCTGCCGCCGCGGGCTTGTCCTCTGTGAGTTCCTCTGCCGGGGCGGGCTCTGCGGCCAGGGCGGCGAGGAGTTCGGGGTCGTCGAGCGGGTTGAATGCGGGTTCGGTATCCGGGGTCTCGGCGGGGGTCGGCTGACCGTCCCATGCCGTGCCTCTTTGGAGGTTTTGGATTAAGTTTTCCAACTCGACGCAACGCTGACGCAGGGTTTCGTTGTCGCCCTGGTTTTGATCCAGCTCTTCGTAGATGGTTTTGATGTATGACAGGACATCTTTGCGGTTGAAGCCGCCGAAAAGGTTTCTGCGGAATCTGCCCGGTTCTCTTGTGGCCATGGTAATGTTCCCCTTCCGTGTTTGGTCTGTGACAGTATTCTACCACAAGTCTGATTTTATCGCAATACGCATCATCATACCATCATTTTCCATCATTTTATAATTGGCTCTTTACAAGGCCGCTCATCTCTGGTATAATTTCCCGCAGGCGGTTATTGCAAGGGCATTTTAAATCGTTTTCCTCCCGGCCTTTGGCGGAATCGGAAAACATGATGATTATGCCGAGAACGCTTTGCGTTTATGACATAACGCGCAAGGATATGCGCCCGTAGCTCAGCTGGATAGAGTGCTAGACTCCGACTCTAGAGGTCGTGCGTTCGAATCGCGCCGGGCGTACCATGCAGGAATCCGAACCCTTTTTGGGGTTCGGATTTTTGTGTTTTTGGGGGATGGTGGGAGGCGGGTTTATATGGTACAATGTGAGGTGCAAGGAGGTGCGGTCATGGGACGGTTCATTACATTTAAAACGAAAGATGAGTGGATTCCCGGAGAGGAAAACACAATCTATGCACAGGCCTATATGCAGATGCTGGTACTAATGCCCGTTACGGTTGGGATTAAATTGCTTTTCGGACTGGACTCTATTGTCTACTATCTGCCGGAGGTTTTAGCCGCAGGCGGTTCGCTTTTATATTTGTTTGTACGGTATGCGACCAAGGGCATCCTATTTAAGCGAAATACGGACGAATATACTGCGGAAATCAAAGTGCGGGCAAAGGTGGCGTGCTTGGAGTATTGTTTGCTCATCTATAGTTTTGATGTGGTTTTTCGGAGGTCACTTTGGCACACGCATGTTCTTGCATACGGTTTACCTGTTTTCATTTGGGCGATTCCGATAATAATTGCCTCTGTCCGCCTGACGCGAAAAGGGTTGCCGAAAAGGGGAAACAATAAGAAGAAAGGCGTGCGCCGACTCTGGCTTCATACACTAATAAGTTCCCTGCTCTTTGGTGCGCTTGTGCTTTGGTTTGAGTGGGATGCTGAGAACATATGGAGACCTGTGTTGCTCGCGTTTTTTATAATGTATTTCATAAGTGTGAGTGTGTACTTTTATGAAAAACGCCGCATGATAAAAGATGAGAGAATCGCCGCAAAACACCTCTCGGCTTGCGAACCATAAGCCATCCATGCTATACTATCCCCAAACCATAAAACAGGAGGAACCGCCACATGACAACAATCACCAAAGACACCATTATCGCCGACCTGCTCACCATTGTACCCGGTGCGGTGCCGATTTTGCAGAGTTTGGGGATGCACTGCTTGGGTTGCCCCAGCGCAAAGAGTGAGACGCTGGGCGAGGCTTGCGCGTCTCACGGCGCGGATGCGGATGCCGTATTGGCGCAGATTAATGCACTAGTATAAGAACCAACGGGGGCGGCATTTTGCCGCCCGTTTTTTCTAGGAGGGCATCTATGCAGCTATCACCACGCCTTGCGGCGGTTGCCCGTCTGATTCTACCCGGCAGTCGGGTGGCGGATGTGGGGACAGACCACGGACATCTCCCCGTGTGGCTTATCACAGAGGGGGGCTGCCCTTTTGTGGTGGCGACCGATGTCGCACCCGGCCCTTTGGATGCGGCACGGCGTAGTGCGGCTCGGGCGGGGGGATTATCGGGGGTGGAGTTTCGCTTGGCCGATGGATTGGGTGCCGTCTCGCCGGACGAGGTGGACACGGTGGTCATCGCCGGGATGGGCGGGGAGACGACACTCGGGATTATCGAGCGTGCGCCGTGGCTGAAGTTGGGGGCGCATCGGATGATATTACAGCCGCAGTCGAAAGTGCCGGAGTTGTTGGACGGCCTTGCCGCCGCCGGGTATCGGGTAGACGACCAGCATTTGGCGGCCGAGACGGGGCGGATGTATACGATGTTTGAGGTGACCGCCGGGGTGGTGGAGCCGCCTGTGGGCGGATTGCGTTATGTAAACCGTGCGCTGTTGGAGAGGGGTGACCCCTTGTTGGGGGCGTATTTGGATATGCTTACGGCGCGATTGGGTCGGATGCTACGGGGCTTGGAGCAGGCCGGGACGGAGCCGGAGCGGCGGGCGGAATTGGCCCGTGCGATTGCGGATTTTGAGCGGTGGCAAAAAATTCCCCTCCTTGGAGGGGTGCCCGAAGGGCGGGGTGGTCGCCCTTGACCTTTGCGCCCGAAACCACCCCGTCAGGCTTCGCCTGCCACCCCTCCAAAGAGGGGAATGAGGGCATAAAAACACGGCGCGATGAGGACATCGCGCCCTACAAAGGGATGTATTAAGAAGGAGAGGTCAACACATGACAACAGTAACAGACATATTCACCCACCTAAATACCATCGCGCCTGTGGCGATGAAGATGGATTTTGACAATGTGGGACATCTTGTGGGTCGGGGTGATGCGGAAGTCCGACGGGTGTTGGTTGCGTTGGATATCACGGACGCGGTGATTGATGAGGCAATCGAGTTGGGGGCGCAGCTTATCGTGTCCCATCATCCGATTATCCTGAATCCCTTGCGGCAGGTGACGGACGCCGACCTCACGGGGCGGCAGATTTTGAAGCTGGTGCGGCATGACATTGCGGCGATTTGTATGCACACGAATCTCGATGCGGCTGAGGGCGGTATCAATGACGTGCTGGCGGAACGCTTGGGTCTGTGTGATACGGAGATTCTCTGGCAGCTCGGCGAGTTGGACGGCGTGCCGTATGGGCTGGGGCGGATTGGCACTTTGTCTGCGCCTGCGGATATGGCGGTGTTCTTGCCGCGGGTGCAGGCGGCGGTGGGGAGCGCGGGATTGCGCTACCATGATGCGGGTCGGCCTGTGTATAAGGTGGCGTCCATGGGCGGCAGCGGGGGTGATTTGGTGTCTGCGGCGATGGCGGCGGGGTGCGATACCTATGTGATTGGTGAGGCGAAATATCATGCTTTCTTGGAGGCGCGTGAGCTAGGGATTAACCTGATTGAAGCGGACCATTACTGCACGGAGGATGTGATTTCGGTTCCGTTGAGAGACACAATCCGTGCGGCGTTCCCGGAGGTGGCGGTGACGGTTTCGGCGCGGCATGATCAGGTGGTACGGTTTTATGAGGCGGGTGGCGTGAATGGCTGAGTTGACTTCATTGCGGAATATCGGTAAAGAGTTGGAGCGGAAACTCAAGGCCGTTGAGATTACGACAGCGGAAGAATTGAAGGCGGTCGGGAGCAAAGAGGCCTTTGTCCGGCTGAAATTGCGCGACCCGCAGGTGTGTCTCGTTCACCTCTATGCGCTTGAAGGTGCGGTGACGGACAGGGAATACAATCAGTTGCCGGAAGATGTGAAGCGGGAGTTGAAGGTGGTTAGTGACGGGTTGAAGTGAATGTGCAACCAACGATGCGGCCGGCCAAAGGCCGCCCCTACAGGTAACCTTGGAAGAGCGGGGTGTAGGGGCGGTCTTTGGCCGTCCGCCGAGAAAAGACAAGTTTTTACTTGAACTTTTGTGCGACCCTACAAAGATTCACTTTCTCCAATCCAATACTTGACATTATATATATATATATATATATATATAATTGGAGTGTTTTTAAATTAGGGTAAATGCCCAAAAAATTGGAGGGAATAGAGATGAAAAAGTTTTTGGTATTATTGTTGGCTCTGCTGCTGTTAGTTGTAGGTTTTGCGGGTTGTGGCGAGGGAGAAACACCGGAGCCGGAAGTGCCGGTGGAAACCGAAGCACCGGAAACGCCGAATGAACCGGAAGAAGAGGACGAGCCGGAAGAAGAGGATAATCCTCTGTTAACCGCAAGTAATGAGGAAGTTCAGCAAGCAGTTATTGATGCTTTAAATGCTGCTGATAAAACAATTTACAGAGAAGTTAGTGGTTTTGGTAGTGAGCAAGACTTTATTGCTGAATTATTAGATATAGATTCTAGCATAATTTTCCCGGGATGGGGAAGCGATAGGCCAACTATAATTAGTATTACCGTACAGCGTTTGGATAGGCATGGAAATGATGTTCGACGAGGTGATACTTCAGAAGATACTTTTTCGCATTGGGACTTCATCTATGAAGTTAATGATGAAGGCGTTTTAAGGCTTTTTATGAGACATTACTTTGATATCGAGGCAGATATGTCCGGCGTTACAAGAGAAAACTTTGATGCTATTACAAATGGAATGTCCTTAGATGATGTTAGCGCATTATTAGGAAGCGAAGGAACCTTAGGCGTAACGTCAGGTAATCACGAAGTTAGAACATGGAGCCGAGAATTTGGCGGCGGAACTACTGTTATCATTTCAATTTATTTTGTTAATGATCAAGTTACCTCAAAGGCCCAAGTCGGCTGGTAATTTGCGATAGACAGTACGTAAGACCGGAACAATGAAATCTCATTGTTCCGGTCTTTTTTGTAATGTAAGGCGCGATGTCCTCATCGCGCCGTGTGTGATTGTGCCGCGTGATACACGGCGTGATGAGGACATCACGCCCTACAAGGGAAAATCGTAGGGGCGGCCATTGGCCGTCCGTTTTCGTGCGTCCGAGTTGCATTTGTCCGCAAAAAATTGTCCACGCCCTGCATAATCCAAAGCTTATCCCCATAGACATGGACTAAAGACATGTTGTACACAGTATGCAGTCAATCCGTAAGGGGGAAACAGGCGTGGAAGAAAACAGAATTTATGACGACATCGCCCAGAGAACCAATGGGAACATTTATCTCGGTATCGTGGGGCCGGTTCGGACGGGTAAATCGACCTTTATCAAGCGGTTTATGGAGACCCTGGTCATCCCCAACATAGACGATGTTTACATGAAAGAGCGGGCACGGGATGAACTGCCCCAGTCGGGGAGCGGCAAGACCATCATGACCGCCGAGCCGAAGTTTGTGCCGGAGGACGCGGTGGAGATTCGCATGGAGAGTGCCGCCAGTCTCTCCGTCCGTCTCGTAGACTGTGTGGGGTATATGGTGGACGGCGCACTCGGCCAATTCGAGGGCGAGACGGAGCGTATGGTGACCACACCTTGGTTTGACCACGAAATCCCAATGGCCGAAGCGGCGGAGTTCGGGACGCGCAAAGTCATCGCCGAGCACTCAACCATCGGCATTGTCATCACGACAGACGGGAGCGTCACCGAAATCGGACGGGAGGCGTATCTGCCTGCCGAGGAGCGGGTGATTACGGAGCTCAAGGAGATCGGCAAGCCTTTTATTGTGCTGCTCAATTCCGAGAACCCGCGGAGTCAGTCGGCGCAGGAGCTGCGGCGCAGTTTGGAAGAGCAGTACGGCGTGACCGTCCGTGCGGTGAACTGCATGGAGCTGGACGAGGCGGGGATTACGGAGATTATCCAGAGCGTCCTGCGGGAGTTTCCCGTCAGCGAGTTCGGCATTTTCCTGCCGCCCTGGGTGGATGCCTTGCCCTTTGACCATCCGATTCGGGTGGCCCTGTTTGAGACGATACGGGAGAGTGCGGGACAGATGCGCTATATCCGAGACGTGAGCGGCGTAGTGGCGGAGATGGGTACGCGTGAGGGCATACGCCGTGCGGGTGTGCGGCGGATGCACCTTGGGAGCGGCATTGTCCACGCGGAGCTTGATTTGCCGCGGGAGCTGTTTTACGAGACACTCAGCGCAGAATCCGGCTTTGCCGTCAAAGATGATGGCGACCTCTTGGGTCTGCTCACGGAGATGGCGCATGTCAAGACGGAGTTCGATAAAATCAGCCACGCCTTGAATGAAGTGCGGACACGGGGTTATGGTGTGGTACTGCCCACACGAGACCAGCTCTGCTTGGAGGAGCCTGAAATCGTTAAGCAGGGCGGCCGCTACGGCGTACGGCTTCGGGCGACGGCACCGAGTATCCATATGATAGCCGCCAACATCGAGACGGAGGTCTCGCCCGCCGTGGGCGGGGAGCGGAGCAGTGAGGAGATTATCAACTTCCTCCTGCAAGAGTTCGAGGGCGACGTGAGCCGGATTTGGGAGTCGAATATCTTCGGCAAGAGCCTGTACGATATTGCCAGCGAGGGGCTGACGGCGAAGATTAAGAAGATGCCCGCCGAGGCGCAGGGGAAATTGCAAGAGACGCTGCAGCGGATTATCAATGAGGGCAGCGGGGGCTTGATTTGTATTATTCTATAGCCGATGTTGTAGGGGCAGGCCTTGTGTCTGCCCTTTGCCCGTTGTAGGGGCGGCCATTGGCCGTCCGTGTCTCTGATGGTACGTTTTGTGTAGTTTGGGAAACGTGCGGGCGCATACTGTCTGCGTGTCCCTACAAAACCAACGTCAAAACCAACCAAACCCAATGGAACCCAATGAATCCAATGAACCCAATGAACCCAAGAAAATAACACTTGACCTCCCACTCCGGATATGCTATACTAACTCCACCTGTCGGCAGAGAGGTCTTTTTTGTTGTGCATAAGCAAAAGTGCAGGCCGAAACTGCTAAATACACAGGGAGGCGAATGGAGGTGCCGAATAGATGCGTATTAAAGTAACACTCAGATGCAACGAATGCAAACAGCGGAACTACAACACCATGAAGAACAAGAAGAACACGCCGGATCGGTTGGAAATGAACAAGTATTGCCGATTCTGCCGTAAACACACCGTACACACGGAAACGAAATAAGGGGGCGCAGACAAATGAGTGAAGAGAAGAAAATCGCTCCTGAGCAGAAGCCCGAAAAGAAGGCGAAGAAGAAAAAGCCGGGCGGGAACCGTGTTTCCAAATGGTTCCGTGAACTGCGGAGCGAGCTGAAAAAAGTCAGCTGGCCCAGTCGCGCACAAATTATCAACAACACTTGGGTTGTGTTGGTTGTCACATGCGTGTGTGCCGTTGCCATCTGGGGTTTTGATTACATTTCGGGACAGATGGTTTCGACTCTAATCCGCTTCTTCGGATCAGGCGGGTAAGGCGGGATGGCAGAACAAGCAAAGTGGTATGTGGCACATACCTATTCCGGCTATGAGAACATGGTCAAGGCCGCAATTGAAAAGGCCGCAGATGCCAGACAGATGCAGGATTTAATCCTGGAAGTCAGCATCCCCATGGAAACCGTCACCGAGCGGAGCGGGAACGAGGTCAAGACCGTTGAGCGCAAGGTATATCCCGGTTATGTCATCATCAAGATGGTCATGACAGACGAATCTTGGCACTTGGTGCGCAACACAAGAGGTGTGACGGGGTTCATCGGCAGCTCTACGGGGCCGGTGCCGCTCACCGAGGAAGAGATTATCACCATGGGTGTGGAAAAGCACGAAATCGTGCTGGACTATACCGTGGGCGACACAGTAAAGGTTATCGACGGGCCGTTGGACGGCTTCTTCGGCACGGTGGAAGAGCTGGAGCCGGAGCGGGATTTGGTCCGTGTGGTTGTCTCCATGTTTGGCAGAGAGACGCCTGTGGATTTAGAACTCGACCAAGTAGAGCCGGTCAGCAAGGACAAATAAATTTACGGTTTATGTAAACGTTTCATGTGAAACGATTGATTTTGACTGTTAGTATTGGAGGACGAACACATTGGCACAGAAAGTTGTTGGATATATTAAGCTGCAAATCACCGGCGGCAAGGCGACACCGGCACCGCCGGTCGGCCCTGCGTTGGGTCAGCACGGCGTGAATATCGCCCAGTTTACCAAAGAGTTCAACGAGCGCACTAAAAATGACATGGGGACAACCATCCCTGTCGTCATCACGGTCTACGGTGACCGTTCCTTTAGCTTCATCACCAAGACCCCGCCCGCCGTTACCCTGATTAAGCAGGCGATTAGCTTGGACAAGGGTTCCGGTGTGCCGCAGAAGGATAAGGTCGGCACTATTTCTCAGGACGCAATCCGTCAGATTGCCGAACGGAAGATGCCGGACCTCAATGCGAGCTCGGTGGAGTCTGCCATGTGCATGATTGCCGGCACCTGCCGCAGTATGGGCGTCGTTGTAGAAGACTAAATCGTAGGGGCGGCCTGCGGCCGTCCGCGGGCGCAGACTGTGCGCCCCTGCATGAATTCGTGGGAGGGCACCGGAAAGCCCTGTGACCACAAAGGAGGATATTTAAATTGTTCAGAGGTAAAAACTATAAAGAGAGCGTAAAGCTCGTTGACAAGACGAAATTATATGACCCCGCCGAGGCGTTTGAGACCGTCATCAAGGCCAGTAAGGCCAAATTTGATGAGACGGTGGAGCTTCACGTGCGCCTTGGTGTTGACTCCCGTCACGCTGACCAGCAGGTGAGAGGCGCGGTTGTCCTGCCGAACGGCACGGGTAAGACGGCACGGGTGCTCGTCATCTGTAAAGAAGAGCGTCAGCAGGAAGCCACGGATGCCGGAGCAGATTTTGTCGGCGGAGACGAGATGATTGAGAAGATTCAGAAAGAAAACTTCTTCGACTACGATGCCATCGTGACTACACCGGACATGATGGGTAAGGTCGGCCGTCTGGGTAAGGTGCTTGGCCCCAAGGGTTTGATGCCGACACCGAAAGCGGGTACGGTGAGTCCCGATATTGCCAAGGCCGTGCAGGAACTCAAGGCCGGTAAGATTGAGTACCGCCTTGACAAGACGAACATCATCCATTGCCCAATCGGCAAGGTGTCTTTCGGACCGGAGAAGCTGACGGAGAACTTTGATACGCTGATCGGTGCGATTATCAAGGCGAAGCCCGCGGCCGCGAAGGGGCAGTATATTAAGTCTTGTGTGACGGCTTCTACGATGGGGCCGGGGGTTAAGGTTAACGCTGCGCGCTAACTTTAGCTGCCATTAAAGGATAACAATTATAAAGGCCGCCGCTCGGTTTGAGCGGCGGCCTTTTTGTGTTTGGGTGGGGGAGAGGGCGTAGTGCCTATACCGTTCCCGCCACATCCTCACCATCTATGAAAAACTTATAACGCTTTGTGTTAAACTTCAACACGCAGTAGTTGGGGTCATCGGGGCCTGTGAAGTGGTGAACAAGGCCATCGTACCACATGTCACGCTTTACCTCGTCTGCGGTGATGACTTCTACTTCGCCGACCAGGTTGATACAGTATGCGGCGGTGGCGAAGCAGACGCTGGCTTTGTTGTCCTTTGCAGCTCTTTTTGCTCTGTTTTCGTCGAGCATGGTGCCGAATGTAATCTGATTGATGCCCTCAGATTTTGACGGCATCATGACGGATGCGGTCGGGAAGCCTTCTTCGTCAATGAGTGAGAGTGTACAGAAGCCGAAGCCTGCCTGCCCTTGGGCGGAGTTTTCTTTGATGAGTTCGGCGACCTTGGTGATGGTATCTTGATTCATGTGTTAACAACCTTTCTGCTTTTGTATCATTCTTTTAGAAAAGCTTAACCCTTGGCGCAGCCGCGGGTGAAGCCCTTGCCAACATTTTTTATTATACCTCAAAACTTGCTCGTGTTGATGTAAAAATCAGACATGTTATTGCGGTATTCCCCCGGCGTTACGCCGCATACCGACTTGAAATCGCGGATGAAATGAGATAAATCGTGGAACCCCATGACATCGGAAATAAAGGCTGTGCCGATATTCGGCTTCTTCAGCAGGCGAAATGTTTTGTTAATTCGGACTAATTTTGAAAACGATTTTGTACTGATACCCACATGTTGTTTGAAGATTCTGTTCAATTGACGTTCGCTGTAATGGATGTCATCTGCCAGTTTTTTTACGGAGACATTCCCGGCAGAACCGAGGATGTGTTGTAGTGACAGCAGTAACTGCGGATGGTGCGCCGTATACATATGCCGCAGCAGCAACTTATCAAGGTCGGTTGCAAGTTCGGCAACGCTGTGCGCTTTTTCAACGGTCTCAGAGAGTGATTTGCTTAACTTCGGATTTACCGCCTCGAAAGGAAGGGATTCGTCTGCTAATTCATTTTGATTTATCCCTGTGAGGGCATACAGTCCGGCCGGGTTGAATTCTATGGTAACTACCATGCGAAGCAGATTCACTTGACTTCCGTACATATATGGTTTTGCAGTCGGGCCGTCCAAATGAATTGACAAACCCTTGTCGTCCCGTTCAACAGAAAGAGTTGCGCATCCGCATGGGATTGCTGTGAAGTTATCGGGCATGATGTCTTTCGTGGGGAAAGTTATGCTGTAATTTGAAATGTACGCGCTCAGATGGGGATGGGGGAGCAGACATATGAACTCGTTTGTTTGGAGTAATATGCGGTGGCGTTCCCTGCATGTGTGGAGGTTCTGTTGTGAAAGCATGGTTATGTCCTCTGAGATGTGGGGGCGGCGTGTTGCCGCTCGTGTGTTACAAGCATGATAAAATCGTGATGTGGGGGCGGGATGCCCCCCGCCCCCGCGAGGGCAAAGTCTACGGTCCGACGACAGACCGATACAATCGATATCCGCCGCTCAGATTATACACCTCAAACCCACGCTGCATCAGTATCCGAGCCGCGATATAGCTGCGCAGGCCGGATTGACAGGTTGCGTATATGGGTTTTGTTTGGTCGAGTTCGCCTGTTCGGCTCCGCAGTTCGTCTAAGGGGAGGGTTTCCACATCGTGCCAGTAGAATGTTTTTACTTTGCCTGTCAGTATATTTTCGATGACATAGCCGGCCATGTTTACGGGGTCTTTGGCCGAGGAATAGGGCGGGGCGTAGCATAGCTCCAACCGCGTGAGGTCAAAGGCCGTCATCCCCGCGCGGATTGCGGTGGCGAATACGTCACAGCGTTTGTCCGCGCCCTCAAAGCCCACGATTTGCGCGCCGAGGATTTTGCCTGTGCTTGGCGCAAATATCGTCTTGATTAACATAGAGGTCGCACCCGGATAATAGCTTGCGTGGCTCATCGAATAGATAAAAGATTTCTCGTAGTCGAGCCCAAGACGCTTGGCTGTTTTTTCATTGATGCCTGTCGTGGCGGCGGTCATGTCGAACACCTTGAGAATCGCTGAGCCTTGCGTCCCTGTGTAGCGGCTGTTCAGACCGCAGATGACATCTGCCGCGATGCGTCCTTGCTTGTTCGCGGGGCCCGCGAGGGGGACGAAGCCCTTTTGGCCGGTGACGAAGTCCGTGACCTCTACTGCATCGCCCACGGCGAAGATGTCGGGGTCGGAGGTCTGCATTTGTTCGCTTACCACGATGGAGCCGCGTTCGCTCACGGCAAGTCCCGATGCCTTGGCCAAGCTGCTTTCAGGGCGGACACCGATGGCCATGATAAGCATGTCCGCTTGGAGTTTGCCGTCGTTTAGGGTGACTGTAAGTGTATCGCCGCTGTCCGCAATCGACTGCACGCCATTTTCCAGGATGAGGCGCACGCCTTTGCGTTCCAGGTATCTGTGGACATCGCAGGCCATGTCGTAGTCGAGCGGTGCGATGATTTGGTCTTGCATCTCAATGAGTGTTACTTGCAGCCCCGCGGTGTGCAGGTTCTCCGCCATCTCCACGCCGATGTAGCCGCCGCCGATGACCGCCGCGCTTTTGGGGCGGTTTGTCTCGATGTACGCTTTGATTTTGAGCGTGTCGGGGATGGTGCGCAGGGGAAAGACTTTATCGGAATCGGCTCCCTCGATGTTCGGCCGAATCGGCTCTGCGCCGGGGGAGAGAATGAGTTTGTCGTAGGATTCGGTGTAGGTCTTGCCCGTTTTGCGGCTTCGGACGCTTACGTTTTTTGCCGCTCGGTCTATGGCGGTGACTTCGCTGTAGACACGCACGTCTACATTGAACCTTGCCCGAAAGCTCTGCGGAGTTTGGACGGTGAGTGCCGCCTTGTCTTTGATTTCGCCGCCGATGTAGTAGGGGAGGCCGCAGTTGGCGAAAGAGATGTGTTCGCCGCGCTCGAATAGGATGATTTCGGCGTGTTCGTCTAATCTGCGCAGCCGTGCCGCTGCCGATGCGCCGCCCGCCACGCCGCCGACGATGATGATTTTACTCATGATGAGGCTCCTTTGTGAAATAGTTGTACTTACACGCCCGTGCGGAAAGTATATCAAATTTTGGGGGCTTGTGCAATCCCTGTGGTATCCGGGCGGGCGGCCAATGGCCGACCCCTACAACGAATGCCCCCCCCGCAGGGCGGCCACGTGGGGCCGCCCCTACAAATGTGCGGCAATCCGCCTTGAATGATATGGCAAAACATGCTATGATAAGATTCATATAAGATTCCCCCCACACCAAAGGAGCACCCCCTTATGAAATTCACAAAAATGCACGGTCTCGGCAACGACTACATCTATGTCAACTGCTTTGAAGAGGAAATCGCTGACCGTAGTGCCTTGGCAATTCGGGTTTCCAACCGCCATTTCGGCGTCGGGAGCGATGGGCTTATCTGTATTTGTCCGAGCGAACGGGCAGATTTTCTCATGGACATGTACAACGCCGACGGTTCCCGGAGTGAGATGTGCGGGAACGGGATTCGGTGCGTGGGGAAGTACGTCTACGACAAAGGGTTGACGAAAGAGACTGTCATCACGGTGGAGAGCGGGGGAGAGGTCAAGACCTTGCAGCTTTTCGTGGAGGATGGCCGTGTGCAGTCGGTGCGGGTAGACATGGGTCAGCCGATTTTAAAGCCGGAGCTGATTCCCGTGAATGCCGAAGGGGAGGTGTTCATAGACCGTCCCGTGGAGGTTTTGGGTCAGCGATATTTGGTGACTTGCGTCTCCATGGGCAATCCGCACGCCGTGACCTTTGTGGAGGATGTGGACAGCATTGATATCCAAACAATCGGGCCGGTGTTTGAGAGCCACCCCTTGTTCCCCGAACGGGTCAATACGGAGTTTGCACAGGTAATTGACGGCAAGACGCTGAAGATGCGGGTCTGGGAGCGCGGGTCGGGGGAGACTTTGGCCTGCGGGACAGGGGCATCGGCTTGTGTTGTGGCGGGATCCTTGAACGGGCTTTGTGAGAGTGCCGCCACGGTACAGCTTTTGGGCGGGGAGCTGGAGATTGAATGGGATAAGGAAGAGACGGGGTGCGTATTTATGACGGGGCCTGCGGTGACGGTGTTTGATGGGGAGCTTTTTTAATTAGCAATTTTTAGGAGGAGAGATGTTATGTTGAAAGGTAAAAGGATTGTATTGGGGCTGTTGGTTTTGGGGTCTGTTCTGTTGCTTGCGGGGTGCGGTACATCTCTGCAAACGGTGAGAGGCAACGGTGTTGTCACCGACACCGCTGTCCCGCTGGACGGGAGTTTTGACCGTATCGTCTCGCAGGGGTCTTTTGATGTGATATTGACAAATGAGCCTAGTGACAGCTTGCTGTTTCAAATCGATGAAAACTTGCTCTCCTATGTGGATTTAGATGTGCGCATATCCGGCACCACCTTGTACCTTTCCACCCGGAGCGTGAATAATCAGGGCATGTCGCCCACCGTTTTCCAATTCCGTGTGGGAGCGGCGGATTTGACCGCTGTGAGCTTGATGGGTTCGGGCAGTATACGTAGTGACGGAGTGATTCGCGCAGAGGCGTTTGAGGTGAGTGTTATGGGTTCCGGCGACGTGCGGCTGGAAGTGGATATTGCAGACAATCTCGATGCTATGGTCGGCGGTTCGGGGGAGCTTGTTCTCAGCGGTGCGGCAAATCATGTGCATGTTACCGTGTCCGGCTCAGGGACGGCGAACTTGCGCGAGGTGCCTGTGGAAACAGGGGTGGTCACGGTATCCGGATCGGGCGTGGCAAGGGTGTATGTAAGTGATGATTTAACTGCGACTGTTTCAGGTTCGGGGGATGTGTTTTACTACGGTGACCCGCAGCGTGTGACGCGGACGATTACCGGGTCGGGAGCTATACGCGGGCGGTAAATTGTGCAAGGCTGTAAAACCTGTAATTGTAGAGTAAAAATTTTATCTCCGAGTAGGGGAGAGGGCAATGTGAAACTCCCTCCGCAGATGCGGAGGGAGTTTTTTGATTTTATCGTATTTGCAGCGTGCGGACGACCAAAGGCCGCCCCTACATATTACGAATCAGCGCAAGTTTTTCTTGCCGTGTCAATTTTTTAATCGCACATTCTCGCCGCATTGCCGCCGACTTGTCCGCAAGCTCTTCCTGATATGCAAGTTCTACCGGGCCTCGGCCTCTGGTGTATTTCGCGCCTGCGCCTGTGTTGTGGGCTTCTGTGCGGGCTTCGATGTCTGTCGTCCAACCTGTGTAGAGCGTGTCATCGGCGCAGCGTAAGATATAGACGTAATAACTCATGCTTCTTCGATGAGGAGCGTGATAATTTGCCCGTAGAGTTGTTCGGCGCGTTTGGTGAAGCCGTCCTGCATGGCGGCGGCTTGGGCTTCGGTGGCGGCGTAGAGTTCCATGCCGAGAATTTCGCCGAGACCGTCCGAGAGTGAGAGCTTTACGGTGCGGCCGCCGCCGATGCGGGGGTTGGCCTCGGCTTTGACCATGGTGTTACGGCGTTGGACGCGGGCTAAAGCCGCTGCCCTTTGCTCTGCTCGGTGGCGGACGGAGGACGGGATGCTCGTCTCTGTGGCTCGTCCGTTGCGCAGGCCTTTGTCCGTGATGGCGATGCGACCGTCTTCTTCTTTGCGGAGATGCTCGGTGTCTAAAAGCTCTGCCACGGACTCGGAGAAAGCGAAGTAGGTGATGCCGTCATCGCAGAGCGTGAGGTCTGTGAGGGTGTCCAAATCGACAGGCTCCGCCAGACGGCTTAGGATGAAGAGTATGAGGAACTTGATTTCTAATTTGTCGTGAATGAATCCGAAGCGTTCCATATATGAACCTCCCCTTTTTTACAGATAACAATTTTGTATATGTTTATATTTTACCTCATTTTTCTGAGTAGGACAAGCGGTTGACATGAATTTGGCCAAATGATAGAATGATATGGTGACATTTAGATTTTACATAAGGAGACCGACTATGACAATCAAGCGATTTTGGGCAGCGGCCCTGCTGTTTTTGGTGTTGTTTCTCGTGGCCTGCGGCGGTGCCGAGGAGGAATCTTCGCCCACGCCGGAGTCTACGCCTGTACCTACGCCCGTTGTGACGCCCGAACCGGAGCCGGAAGATTATCGCAATCCCCTGACCGGGGAATTGACGGAGACGGATATCAGCCGGCAACGGCCTTGGGCGGTGTTGCTGAACAACATACGGGTCGCTCTGCCGCAGAACGGCATCGGACAGGCGGATATCATCTATGAAATGCCTGTTGAGGGCGGGATTACGCGGATTCTGGCGGTGTTTCAGGATATTGAGGGGGTCGGTGAGATTGGCCCCGTGCGGAGCGCACGGCATTATTTCTTAGACCTTGTGCAAGCGCATGACGCTATCTTCGTGTTTGCCGGGGGCAGTAATCAGGCATATACGGATATCCGTGAGCGCGGCATAGCCCGCATTGACGGCGTACACGGTTCCGGGGTGGAGTTTTTCCGCGACCCGGAGCGGATTCGGCGGGCGGCATTTGAGCACAGCTTGATGACCACGGGTGACTTGCTCTTGGAGAATGTGGGCCGTTATGACTATCGTCGGGAACACGGGCCGGGGTTCGGAACGGGACTTAGGTTTGCGGAGGACGGCACGCCTGCAGGCGGTGAGGCGGCCTATGAGGTCTCGGTGCGGTTTTCCAACGTGAAGACGGGTGTGTTTACCTTTGATGAAGATACGGGCCTCTATCGTGTCAGCCAGTTCGGCCAGCCGCACATTGACGGGAACACGGACGAGCAGATTGAGGTGGCCAATGTCTTGGTGCTCTTTGCGAGTTTCCGGGTTATGGACAATGAGGGGCGATTGGATGTAGACCTCAACCTCGGCGGTGAGGGGTATTTTATCTCCGGCGGCAGAGCGGTGCCGATTCGCTGGAGCAAGGGCGGATATGACGCGCCGTTTGTGTATACGCTGATGGACGGCAGTCCGCTGGAGCTGACGATTGGGCGGACGTATGTGAATATTGTGAATGTGAATACGGGTGAGGTTACGATTGGCGGTTGATAAATGACAGATAGACAACGACCAATTTTTCGTAGGGGCAGACCTTATGGCTACCCCATTTTTGTGTGCTGCACACCTTTGTAGGGGCGGCCCCATGTGGCCGCCCTTCTCCTTGGAGGGGCCGGCCGCCGTGGGCGGTGGGGTGGCTGCTCTAGGGCTCCATCCCCGCCTGTGGGAGTGCGTTTCGGTTGACGTTGTAGGGGCGGCCATTGGCCGTCCGCGTCCCTAGCCCTGCATTGTGCAACCCGAAACCTGCGGACGCGCAATGCGCGCCCCTACATTGTGTTGGCGGATTTTTTGTAGGGGCGACCGTCCCGGTCGTCCCTACGACAGCATCCCCTATCTGGTGCGTTTACAAGATTGATAAATATTTGACCAGCAGAAATGCCTGATTTCACATATTCCCCCTCCTTTACATACAATGACCTGAAGCTATTAGTTTCGTTCAACTATTTTCAAGGAGGTTATAACCAACATGCCTGATCGAGTTATGCCCGGTCCGGTGCGAGATCGGGATTGCATTAAGGAAGCCGTCTGCATTCATACACGGAAGATTTTTGACTCCTGCAAGGACAAAGACTGCATTGAGGATTTACGGTTTTATCCCACAGCGGAGTCCCAGCGGTACATAGAGGGCGCAGTCAGCGTGCGCGCGAAGTCGGCGGAATTGCTCTACGTGACGACCGACGTGGAGGAGATTACCTTTAATCGTGGATTCTACACGGTGGATCTCCGCTATTACTACAAGATACGGGGTGAGGCTTTTGCGCTGGTCAATAAAAGCTGCCCCATCACGGGTCTGGCCGTGTTTGACAAGCGGGTGATTCTGTTCGGCAGTGAGGGCAACGCGAAGATATTCACGTCCGACACCGTGGTCGGCGGATTGGATGAGCAGTGTTTGACCAAGACGAATCTGCCGACCGCCATCGTAGAGGCCGTGGATCCGATTATCCTCGGCATGAAAGTCGTGGATGTCTGTGACCACCGTTGCGGTGACTGTGAGGTCACGGAAATCCCCACCTGCATCCGGGATGCTTTCGGGTGCGAGCTGATGATGGGCGGCGACAGCCGACGGGTCTATGTGACCTTGGGGCAGTTTTCCATCGTGCGCTTAGAGCGGGATTCTCAGCTCCTCATGCCTGCCTATGACTACTGTTTGCCGGAGAAAGAATGCGTGGGCGGCGGCGAAGATGACCCCTGCTCGCTGTTCTCGAAGATTAGTTTCCCCGTGGATGAGTTTTTTCCGCCGGATACGATAGAGACGTCGGATAATTACCGAGAGGCGAAGGCTACCTTGTATCGGTAGGTGCCGGAAAAGAGGTACGGTGTCATGTTATGGTGGCACCGTACTTTTGTTGCGTATTTTATGGGGCTGCAAAGTATAGAAGTGCCGCAGGAAAAATAATTTCTGCGGCACTCTTTGTTTCTATGTTTTTGGACGAAACATACAAATATGACAGCTTGTATCTGCATTCTGTCACCGATGTAACCCGTCATTACAGGGCTTGCCCTTTTGTCATTTGCATAATTGGATCAATTTACATAATAATTAAAAAATGGCGGATATAGTGCGGCGTCTATAGTTTTTCTCAAAATATAGTAGTGGACTGAAGCGATGAGGTGCCTCTGTTCGCTCTCGGTTTCGAATGTTTACATAATATAGTTTACGTAATTCGGAGACAAAATATACAAACTTACGGGAAATCGCTCAAAGCTCTTGATTCTCGGGCGAAAATAGGTTATGATTATCATCCCTTTATTATGTCAAGTGTCATGTTTGACCCCTTGTCCACATAGAGTGTAGTGGATTGTGAGGGGGCGATGATATGAAACGAAATACTGCATATAGAGCTGACGCAAACCGAGGGGAACTGTTTGGCCTCTTGGTGTGCGGGGTATTCTTTCTCGTCGGGATTGTGATAGGGACGTTTTCCGCCGGAAGTTTGGACGAGGCGGGGACGTTGGCCTTGCGGCACAGCATGGCGGAGTATATTGAGCAGATTACAGCGGGGACGCATATTGCGCCCGGGTTTTTGTCTGCGCTTTGGGTGACGGGGCGAGTGCCGCTCTTGGTCTTATTTTTGGGATTTTCCCTCTTGGGTTCTCTGTGTCTGCCTGTGGTGGCCGGGGTGAGAGGGTTTTATCTGAGTTTTTCGATTGCCGCCTTTATCCGGGCCTTTGGGGCCGGGGGCTGGCCTTTGGCGTTTGCCCTGTTCGGGACGGGGGCTTTGATTACTGTCCCCTGCTTTTTCATCTTGGCATCGCAGGCGTTTGCGGCTTCGGCACAGATGGGGCGGTCGGCTTTGGGTGCCGGGAATGTGCGGGCGGGTGCTTTGTATGGCCGGGGATATCTTCTGCGCACGGGACTGTGTACTGCGGGGATTTTGCTTGCGGTTTTGGTGGAGTTATATGTGACGCCCGCCTTGGTGGCTTGGACGAGTTCGTTGTTATAGAAGTATAAGGAGTGTGGAACGATGCAAAATACCGTGTATATCGGCCAATATGAGACGTATTTACAGGACGTAAAACAGGTGTCGAAGAACACCTTGAGTTCCTATATGCGGGATATGCGTCAGTTTGAGCAATACTGGGTGCGCAAGGCGGGGACTACGTTCTGTCAGGCGGCGCACCATGATTTGGAGACATATATCAAGTGGTTGCGGCAGGCGGGGAAATCCGCCGCTACGGTCTCACGGTGCATTGCGTCTCTGCGGAGTTTTTATCAGTTTTTAGTTGATTGCGGGAAAGTTTCGTCTAATCCCGCATCGAATCTGGTACCGGATAAGGCGGTAAAGAAGTTGCCGCAGATTTTGACCAGCAAGGAAGTCGAAACCCTCCTAGACCAGCCCGCCACCGTTGACCCCAAGGGATATCGAGACAAGGCCATGTTAGAGACGCTCTACGCCACGGGAATCCGAGTGAGTGAGCTGATTGGTTTAGACGAGACGGACGTGAACCTCTCCATCGGCGTACTCCATTGTAAAAATTGGAGCAAGGACAGGATGATTCCGCTCTACCCTGCCGCGATTACGGCATTGGAAGAGTACATGACCCGTGTGCGGCCGCACATGCTCTCGAATCGGGACGAGACGGCTCTGTTCGTCAACATGGGCGGTGAGCGCATGAGCAGACAAGGGTTTTGGAAGATTATCAAGCACTATCAGGAGAAGGCGAAAATTAACAAGGAAATCACCCCGCACACCCTGCGGCACTCCTTTGCGGCGCATCTGTTGGAAAACGGCGCGGATTTGCGCAGCATACAGGAGATGCTGGGTCATGCGGATATTTCTTCCACGCAGGTGTACGCACAGCTGGTGAAGAAGCAGTTGAAGGATATTTATCACAAGGCACATCCGAGAGCGTAGCTAATGCAGAATGCAGAATTGAGAATGCAGAATTTTTTGAAGTTTTTTCGCTTGGCGCATCGCTTGGTTGTCATCAACTTCGTCTGCTTTGTGGCGTTTTTGCCTGTGATTGCTTGGTTTTATTTGCTTTTGAATAGTTATCTCCATGCCGCGGTCGGGATCTCCGGCGGTATGGTGGATATTTTGCCCGGACTTGGTTATTTTGCGGGGGTTTTGCTTCGCTTACCGATTCCGGCGTTTTATTTTTTGTTGGCGGTGTCCGCTGTTTTGTTCGGGCCGCTGTTGTTGGGGCTTCATGCCGTAGCGGGGCGGATGGTTCTGGGGCAGCACGTTTGGTTGAGTGAGTTTTTTGCCGAGGCGCGGCGCAACTTGCGGCAGGGGGCGGCATTGGGGCTGATTCTTGTGGTGGCGGGGCAACTTATGCTTTGGAATGTGTTCGGCGGGCTGACGTCCGATGGGGCGTGGATTGGATTTTTAATTGTGGTGTCACGGTGGGTGTCGGTGGGTCTGTTTTTGATGGCGGGGATTTCCTTGCCCTTTGTGTGTCAGGTGGCGGTAACGATGGAGCAGCCGCTTTGGATAGTGGTGAAGAACGGGGTGATTCTCGCCCGCGTGCGTTTGCTGCGGGGCGGGTTTGTGTTACTCACGATTGCGGGGTATTGGTGGGTGACGACGGTTACGGTACCTTGGCTTAGCCTCGTGGCCTTGCCCTTGGTATCGATTGCGATTCCGGCCTTGGTGCAGGCTTGGGTGTGCCGACCGGTGGTGGAGAAGTATTTGGTTGAGCCTCGGCGGCGGATGAATGAGACTGTTTAGACTTGACAGTCGTCATAATTGTGGTATGATATTTTTCAGGGAATTGCATTCTGGAGGTAAAGAATATGGTACAAGAAAAGCTTATCACACTTTTGGCGGAGCATTTGGGTATCAACCCCGCCGCAATCACGGCCGAAACGACCTTTGAAAGCCTCGGCATCGACTCTCTGGACACGGTAGAGATGATTATGGAGCTGGAAGAACAGCTCGGTGTCGAACTGGAACTGGACGAGAAGGTTGCGACGATTGGAGAACTGGTTGCGTTTATTGAACGGAAGATTGGGTAGATAGGGGCGGCCGATGGCCGCCCTTTTTTATGTGTTGTGTGGCAAAAGGAACAGGGCAGTACTTGCTGCCCCTGCATTCAGCGCAAATGCACTTAAGCCGCAAAGGCTCCTTTTCCAAAGGAGCTGTCGCCGCAGGCGACTGAGGATTGGTCGGCGGGAGAGGAAACAAATCCTCCGTCAGGCTTGCGCCTGCCACCTCCTTTGCACCACAGGCACCCCTTCCGCCAAGCCAATCGCTTCGCTCTTGGGGTGTCAGTTGGAAAAGGAGGCTTCGCGACTTGGGATGCGTTTTCCACAGGGAGACAATGATATGATTTGAAACGTGCGGGCGGGATGACCCTGCCCCTACAACGCACCCCGAACGGCAAAAAAACGGGCGCATACTATGCGCCCCTGCATTTTGTTCTTGCATCCCGCTTATGTTTATGCTACAATATCCCCAAGCTGGAAAAACCAATAAAATAATACGATGGTGCTAGGCAAGCGGGAACTTCCTAGCATCACAGGGTGTCATAGCCACCCCATGCGTGACCCTCACGGGCCCCATCGCAGTCCTCATTATATCACATCCCCGCAACAAGGACAAGTGGGCCGCTTCGTGGAGAATGTCAAAACTGTGTCGCAGCATGGGTGTTTACACCCGTGTTGCGTTTTTTCAGCCCTGCGATGGGGTCTGAAAATCTGCACGAAAGGAGGATTTGTCATGCAAGAGCAGGTCATAACAGGGACAACGGCAAGTATCGATTTTTTGCTGCAAGAAATTGAAGAGATTATGGACGAAACGCAAGAGTACAACCACATGTTTTTCTCTCAAATCATTGGCTTAAAGCGTTCCCTAAAATCCCTCAAACGTGAACTCATTGATGCCGAACGGGCGAAACGATCTGTCTTGTAGGGGTGATATTCTTTAGAGAGAAACGGGGCAATCTCTGCACATTTTCTCAATCAACGCTTATAATAGAACAGCAAAGATTGAGAAAGGGAGTGCGTTATGGATTATATTCCGCTCAGAATGGGTGCGTTCGGGCCGCAGGTGCGGGAGGTGCAGCGGATGCTTCGGCATCTGGGCTTCCCGATAGGAGAAATTGACGGGCAGTTCGGCGTGAAGACCCAGCGGATGGTGATTGCGTTTCAAAGTGCCAGCGAACTGCCGATTGACGGCGTGGTGGCGGCGAATACGTGGATGGCTTTGGAGAAACGGGTGGGAGGTATGGAGCCGGAACCGCAGCCGGATCCGCCGAGACCCGCGCCAATCATCCCGCCGGAACCGCCAATCGTCGATCCGCCCGCTCCGCCGAGGCCGATTGCGGCAGAAGAGCCGCCTGTCCCGCTTGTGCCGCCTGTAGTTACGGAACCGGCTGCCCCGTTTGTGCCGCCTGTAGTTACGGAACCGCCTGTGCCGCCTGTGGTTGCGGAGGAGCCCCCAATGCCTGTTGTGACCCCGCTGCCGCTTCCGGCGGTGGAGCTGCCGGTTCAGACTGTGCCGCTAATTGATTGGAGCGAGGTATCGCCGCCGATTGTACATATGCCCATGGAGGTTCGGTGCTGTGGCGAGGCGGAGGCTGAAGCTCCGCCGCAGTCGGAAACAGACCACGGTCAGCCTTGGGCGGCGGTGGTTGCGGCGGAAGTTTTCGCGCCCGTGGTCGAGGAGGCCGTTCCGGTCGGCAGGCCTTGGACGAAGGTAGAAGAATAGTCGTAGGGGCGGCCTCGTGTGGCCGCCCTTGCGGTTTTATGGTATACTCCTTACAGGAGGGAATCACCATGACACATCTCACAACATTCACCATTGATACACAGCGGGAGGGGATGACGGACATCACCCGCCGTATTGCGCAAGCGATAGCGGACAGCGGCATACAATCCGGCTTTTGCGTGGCCTTTGCGCCGCATACGACGACGGGGCTGACCATCAACGAGAACGCCGACCCCGATGTGAAGCGGGACATGCTCTATGCCCTTGGCGAAATCAGCCCGGACAGGCCGCAATTTCACCACGGCGAGGGCAATAGTGCCGCCCATGTGAAAGCGAGCCTGGTGGGGGCATCTGTGACGCTCATCGTGCGGGGCGGACGGCCGCTCTTGGGGACTTGGCAGGGGGTGTACCTCTGCGAGTTCGACGGACCGCGAACGCGCACGGTACACGTCCAAGTGGCGGGCGAGTGATGGAGCGCGTCGAATACCGCGTCATCCGTTCGGACCGCAAGACGCTGGGGCTGGAGATTGGCAAGGGGACGGAGGTTCTTGTGCGTGCGCCGCGCAGGATATCAGAGGAGCAGATTGAGATTTTTGTCCGCCGGCACAGGGCTTGGATTGAGAAGAAACTGGCGCAACGGCGGGCATTTTTGGCGGCGCACCCGGAGCCGTCCGAAGCGGAGCTTGCGGGATGGATGGAGCGGGCGAAGGCTATAATTCCGGCGCGAGCGGCGTATTACGCGGAGATTATGGGCGTGACGCATACAGGGATTCGGTATACGCGGAATCGGACACGAGTAGGGAGTTGCTGCAGGCAGAACAGGCTCTCGTTTTCCTGCCGGCTGATGGGATATCCGCAGGAGGTTTTGGATTATGTGGTTGTCCACGAGTTGGCGCATATTACGCATAAGAATCACGGGGCGGATTTTTGGCGGGCGGTGGAGACGGTGCTGCCGGATTATCAGGTACGCCGGGCGATGCTGCGTGGTTGACATAATATAGCAGGGCGTAGGGGCGGCCATTGGCCGTCCGTGGTTCGTGATTGTGCAAACTGAAACGATGGACGTGCAATGCCGGGATAGACAAATGAGCCAAAACCGGTTATACTAGTCAATGCGAGTAAGCCAGACAGCCGCGTGTGCATGCCGAAAGGCCGTACACGAGGAAAGTCCGGGCTCCATAGGGCAAGGATAACGGGTAACGCCCGCCGAAGGCGACTTTAGGACGAGTGCAACAGAAATATACCGCTGACGGTTTGCGCCGTCAGTAAGGGTGGAAAGGTGGGGTAAGAGCCCACCGGGCGGCTGGGAACAGTCCGCTCCTGTAAACTCTATCCGGAGCAACACCGTGGGAGGACACATAGGTTGGCCCGACCGTCCTCAGGAGGTGGCTTGAGCTTTGCGGCAACGCAAGGCCTAGACAGATGGCTGTCCAATACAGAACCCGGCTTACAGACTTGCTCGTGCATGTGAACCCTCATCGGTGGTACCGATGGGGGTTCTGTTTTTTGTGCGGCAGCTGAGCCGATTCATCTTTTTTTGTCAAAATATGAAGAAAAGTGAAAAAAGACTTGATATAAGTGGTAGAGTTATATTATAATACTTGAACACATATGAAGTGTCATAGTGTGAAAGAGGAGGAGAACAATGATGAAAAAGAGAATGCTCGCTATGCTGTTGCTTGCTCTGATGGTGTTGCAAGTCTTTGCCCCGACGGTTTTTGCGGTGGCGGACGATGAGATGCGATTCCAAATTGCCCGTGACGTGGAAGGTCAACCGGGCGAGATCGTGGAGGTCCGGGTGGAGGTCAGCCAGAACGTGGCTGCGGGTTGGCTCAACATGAATTATATGTTGTCTTTTGACCCTGCTGTGCTGGAACTGTTGGACTGGGAACATCCCTTTATGCCGACGATGCCCCGTGAGCCGTTTGCCGGCAACCACACGCCCATATGGGCCGGCACCTTGGGCTTTGACGAAACCGGCGTACCCGCCGCTTGGATACGGGACGCTACTTTGGTTAACCACGGCGTGTATCGGGGGGACGGTGTCTTTGAGCATGGGATGGGTCATTGGCGGCCTACGGATCCGACTGTCGGTTTGAATTTTGTGACCGTTGGCTTTGTGCCGAACCGTACGATAATAGCGACAGGACGGACGGACACGTTTTTCTCTGTGTTCCGTTTTCGGATTAACGAGACTGCCGTGCCGGGGACCACTACGGGGCTCTCTTGGGAGTTTATCGGCGGTGCCCGCGGCAGCGATGTGCCGGGGCTGCCCGGCCTGCCTGTGATTCCGAGAGTTCCTACTGCACTCCCGCATGAGCAGGGGCTTGTTACTGTGGTTGACTACATCCCATATGTGCGTCTCTTCCCGGATGTGCCGGACGGCCACTGGGGACGGCACTTTGTTTTGGAAGCACACCGCAGAGGCTTTATGAACGGTTACCCGAACGGGATGTTTGTTCCGTACGGCAATCTCACTCGTGCGCAGGTGGCGGTGATTGTTTTGAATATGTCAGGTGTCGGCACACAGCCTTTCCCGCCGACCAATCCCTTCCCGGATGTACCTGCAAATGCGTGGTACGCGCCTGCGATTGCATGGGCGTCGCATCCGAATCAAAGGATTATGAACGGTCATGCCGACGGTACGTTTACACCGGGTGCTCTGGTTACACGGGAGCAGTTTGCTTTGATTATGCACAACCTTGCGAGATGGCAGGGGCACGATGTCACAAGCCCGCCGCAGGGCGGTCCGCAATGGCCCTTCTCTGACGAACACTTGATTTCTTGGTGGGCGGTAGATGCGGTCAGATGGGCGAACTATCACAGGATTATTTTGGGTGATGCTAGTGGGTTCAGGCCCAATGATGTGCCCTTGCGCGTGGAGGCCGCGACTATGACGGTGCGGTATGATAATGAGTTCCCTCGGTGAGTGGGATAGGAATTGAATGATTAGGGACACCGCCCGGTGACGGGCGGTGTCTTTTGTGTGTGGGGTGGGTGAGGACGAATGTAGAATGAAGGGAGGGGGCTTTGTAGGGGCGGCCATTGGCCGTCCGCGTCCGTTGTGCGTTATGTAAACCGAAACGTGTGGGCGCGCAATGCGCGCCCCTACATTGGGTTTTTCTGTCATTCTGAGCGTAGCGAAGAATCTTTACATCGGCATAAGATTCTTCGCTACGCTCAGAATGACAAATCATTCACATAAGCTGCGCAGGCTCCTTTTCCAAAGGAGCTGTCGGCGTAGCCGACTGAGGATTGTTTTTGACCTTGTAAGGGGCTACGCTTGCTCAGCCTGCTCGGGTTGTTATTACGTTGGGCTTGCCTGCCGGCGGCGTTCTTTTGGCACGTGCCAAAAGAACCAAAAACACGCTCAGGGGCGGCAGTCCCTGAGAACCCGCCGCGGGTTCTTACATCGGATAAAACGCCGTACTCGTGCGGCGTTATGAATTACGCGCCATGCGCGCCCTATTATTACGTTTGCGACCCGCGATGATAGGCATCTGCGGGCAGACTGCCCGGACGTTCTCCCCCGCGCGCGGATGGTGGGGTTGGCGTTATAGGGGCGAACTGTGTTTGCTCGTGTGCTAGATATAGAATCCGCCCCTACAGAATCGTCCCCCTACTTGAAGAAACCTCTCACCTATGATAAAATCACAGGTAGCAAACATTAGAGGAGCAACAAACATGAGAGAACTACCCAAAATCTACGACCCCAAAGCGGTTGAGCAGAACATCTACGACTTTTGGACGAAGGGCGGCTACTTCAAAGGGGTCATTGACCCCGACAAGGAGCCGTTTACCATCGTTATCCCGCCGCCGAACGTGACGGGGCAGCTGCATTTGGGACATGCTTTTGACGAGACGGTGCAGGATGTTATCATCCGCCACCGCCGTATGCAGGGCTATGCCGCGCTGTGGGTGCCGGGGACGGACCATGCGGGGATAGCGACGCAGATTAAGGTCGAAGAACAGCTCCGCAAGGAGGGCTTGAGCCGCTTTGACTTGGGGCGGGATGCTTTCATCGAGCGTGTCTGGCAGTGGAAAGAGGAGTACGGCAGCCGGATTACAGAGCAACTTAAGACACTCGGTTCGTCCTGTGATTGGGACAGGGAACGATTCACGATGGACGAGGGTTGCAGCCGCGCCGTGCGGGAAGTGTTTGTCGCTCTGTATGAGAAAGGGTTGATTTACAAAGGGCGGCGCATCATCAACTGGTGCCCGGCCTGTACGACCGCGCTCTCGGATGCCGAGGTCGAACACGAGGAGCAAGAGGGCGGCTTCTGGCATATCAAGTATCCCGTCAAAGATTCTGACGAGTATCTCATCGTCGCCACCACACGGCCGGAGACGATGCTGGGAGATACGGGCGTCGCTGTCCATCCCGAGGACGAGCGGTATGCGCATCTGGTGGACAAGACGGTGGTCTTGCCGCTGATGGACAGGGAGATTCCCATCATCGCTGACGATTACGTGGACATGGAGTTCGGCACGGGTTGCGTGAAGATGACACCCTGTCATGACCCAAACGACTTTTTGGTCGCCCAGCGGCATGATTTGGAGCAGATTTTGGTATTGGACGAGGCCGCACGGGTCAACGAGAACGGCGGGAAGTATTGCGGCCTGGACCGTCTCGATGCTCGCAAGGCCGTCGTGGCCGATTTGGAGGCTTTGGGTTTGCTGGTCAAAAAGGAAGTCCACACACGCAACGTGGGGACTTGCTATCGTTGCGCCACCACCGTGGAGCCGATGACTAGTCCGCAGTGGTTCGTCAAGATGGAGCCTTTGGCAAAGGAGGCCTTAGACGTCGTTGAGGACGGGCGCATTGAGTTTATCCCCGAGCGGTTTACGAAGATTTATCGAAACTGGATGGAGAATGCGCATGACTGGTGCATCTCCCGTCAGCTCTGGTGGGGGCATCAGATTCCCGCTTGGTATTGTGCGCCTTGTGGCCATGTGACGGTGAGCAGAGAAGACCCCACGGTCTGTGAGAAGTGCGGCAGTATGGAGATTACACGAGATGAGGATGTATTGGACACGTGGTTCTCGTCCGCCTTGTGGCCGTTCTCTGTGTTTGGCTGGCCGGAGAAGACGCCCGACTTGGAATATTTCTATCCCACCAGCGTGCTGGTCACAGGGTATGACATCCTCTTCTTCTGGGTAGCGCGGATGATTTTCTCCGGGCTTGAACAGATGGGGGCGGTGCCGTTTCATAAAGTCTTGCTCCACGGTTTGATTCGGGACGCCGAGGGGAAGAAAATGTCGAAATCGGCGGGCAACGGGGTAGACCCCATCGAGGTTATTGATACCTACGGGGCGGATGCCTTGCGCTTTAACATCATCACGGGCAATTCCCCGGGGAATGATATGCGGTATTACGACGAACGTTGCGAGGCGTATCGGAATTTTGCGAATAAGATTTGGAATGCGTCCCGCTTTGTGATGATGAACCTCACCATCACGGAAAATCGCTTGCCGGAGACTTTGGAGCTGGAGGACAAGTGGATTTTGTCGCAGTTCAACCAAGTGGCCAAAGAAGTGGGGGAGACGCTGGAGAAATACGAGCTCGGCATCGCCGCCGGGAAGATTTATGACTTCGTCTGGGACACTTATTGCGACTGGTACATCGAGTTGACCAAGCCCCGACTCAACGGGGAGGATGAGGCGGCGAAGGAATCCGCCCAGCGGGTGCTGCTCTTTGTGTTGGTGGAGACTTTGAAGCTTTTGCACCCCTTCATGCCTTTTATTACGGAGGAGATTTGGCAGGCTCTGCCGCACGAGGGCGAAGCTTTGATGATTGAGGCGTATCCCGCCTACAGTCCCGCACTTGACTTCCCCGCCGAGGAGGCGCAGTTTGAGAAAATCATGGAAGCCGTGCGGGCGATTCGGGTACGGCGGAGTGAGATGAAAGTCCCGCCCTCGAAGAAGAGTAGTGCGCTGATTGCAACGGACGACCCCGAGACATTCGAGGCCGGGCGGGTGTATTTCGGGAAGCTGGCCTATGTGAGCGAGCTGACGATTGCCTCCGATGCGCCTGAGAGTTTGCAGGGCTTGGTGTCGGTTGTGACGAAAGACGCGCGGATTTTCCTGCCGATGGCGGAACTTGTGGACTTGGACGCCGAGCGTGTGCGGATTGCGGGCGAGATAGCCAAGGCGCAGGAGGGCTTGGAGCGGCAGCGGAAGAAGCTGTCGAATGAGGCCTTCGTGCAGAAGGCGAAAGAGCATGTTGTGGCCGCCGAGCGGGAGAAGGCGGAGCAGTTGGAGGCTTTGATTCGGAATTTGGAGGAAAGTTTGCGGCAACTCACAACATAAATTAACCCGGAAACGGGAGAAAAAGAGGATAAAGATATGAAAAAAGTAGCACTACTACTCGTGTTGGCCATTTTATTGGTCGGTACACTCGCGGCCTGTTTCGGTGAATCCGATGCGGCGGCCTATCGGGCGTGGGAGGATGCAAACCGTGTACGTTTGGATGATGAGGATGTTACGTTTACTGCCGAATGGGAAGTGACCTTTGACCTGTTGGCCGTGGACGGGGCGGCGATACAGCTCTTCGGTACCCATGCCGGACGGGGGATGACGGAGGTGAAACAGACCCTTGAAATCCGTGATATGGAGGGCGCGGCGGTCATGGGAACAGACCTCATTATTTTGGACGGCGTGGGCTACATGAATATGGTTGGCATCTTGCAACACGTGATAAATGAGTTGTTTGCGGAGATGGGCATGGACGGGATAGACATAGAGACATTTTTGGGTGATTATACCCACATGTTGGCTTCGGAGGAAGATATCGAAGAAATTATGGCAGAGATTGAAGATACGCCGAATATCACGGGGGCTTTCTCAGATGAGACCCTGCGGGACAACCTGACCCGTGACGAGGATGTTTTCCGTATCGACATAGAGGGCGAGGCGATTGCGCCGTATATTGCAGCTGTGCTGGGCGAGATGGCTCTGTATGATATTGACGTGGAACTCGATGTTTTCGAGATGATGGGGATCGACCTCGGATATACTCTGCGGCGGGAGTTGGAAAATTTCCCCCGTTGGCTGCGGAATGCCGACCTTGCGGATGCCCGGCTCGTCATTGAGCGTACGAGACCGGATGATGACAGCATTTTTCAGGCGATAGAGCTGTATATCCCTGACCGGGTGGCGATTCGTTATGAATCCAACCTTGTGTTTGAAGAAATTGACCCCATCCTTGCGCCGGAGCGGTATCTGACGGAAGACGGTCTTGAAGATATCATGATGGAGATTATTTTGGAGGCCTTTGCTTCTGCTTCTGATTTTGATTTTGAGCCGGGCGGCGGATCCGGCTACCCCACTCGCGGCAGGTGGGTCGGCAATACCTTTACCAGTGAGTATCTCGGTCTTACATTCACCATGCCGAACGGCTGGGAAGTAGCTACAGAGGAAGACTTGGCTGAACTCATGGATTTGGGTGCAGATTTCATGGACGATATTCTCGACTTGGACGATGATTTCTGGGATGTACTGGATGATGATATAGCGATTCACGACATGATGGCCTCCAATGCCCTAACCGGCTCCAATGTTCAAATTATTTATGAGAAAGCTTTCGGAATGTCCGCAACGCAAATCATTGGCCAACTCAATGCTGAGATGGAAGATGTCGGCTTTACGGCTTTTACTGTCTCCGGCACAACGAGAATCGGCGACTATGATTGGCACGCAGTTGACCTTGAAATGGAACTTTTCGGTGCGGTTATTACCTTACGTTATTTTGTTAGCGTAGAGAATGATTTCGCACGGGTGATTATCATTACCACCTCTGATCAGGCGGAGACCATTGATGAGATTCTTGATATGTTTGGCGTGTTGGGAATAGGCGTTTAGTAAATTTGATACGGCGGACGAACACAGTTGCCCCATACGATGAAAAAATGAAAAATCCCCACCCGAAGCGAAGGCTTCGGGTGGGGATTTTGTAATATGCGCTTGTTATCTGCCGCCCCAGAATCCAAGCAGATACATCACAACCGTTGTCAGCGTCATCATCCCGCCGACTGCGGCCTCCAGCGGCATAACCCTAATTCGCTCGCCCATGGTACACTTCATGCCCTGTTGCGTGGCGAGGAAGATGTTGCCGTGCGGGACGATGTCCAAGAATCCGCCGCCTGCGTGGAGCATAACAGCACCTGCCATGGCGGGGACGCCTGCGGCCATGATGGTCGCTGCGAATGCCTCACCGCCGATTAGGACACCGGCCGCGTTCGAGCCTGCGGCACAGGCGAAGATAGTACTGGACAAGGGAGCCAAGAACGCGGTTGGGATGCCCAAATTATGGAGCGTATTCTCTATCATGCCGGGGAAGACGGAGACGGTAATCAGGCCGCCTATGGCTCCGGCACCGAAGAGCATTAGCACGACAGGGGCCATACGGATGGCACCTTTTGCGGCGTAGTCCGCGATTTTTTTGCCCTTGCCCATGACGAGCAGGCCGACAACGGCACTCACGGGCAAAACGTAAAACGGGTCCATCGGCAAATTGGCGGAGTTGATGAAGCTGATGCCCGAAATGTCACCGATGGGGTTCAGCATGAGCAGACCGATAGCGACGGCGGGGGCAACGATAGCCTTGCCGAAAGAGGGCAGGGTGGAGGCATCGGCGGGCTCTTCCACGTCTGCAGCCACGACTTTGAAGTGCTTTTTCTGCACCATCTTGCAGAGGATTACCGTGACCACGAGTGCCACGATACCGGCGATGAAGCCGTTAATCATCACGTCACTAAGCGGCAGGCCGAAAGATTCGGCGGCGGCGATGGTGTTTGGGTTGGGGGAGAAGACGTTACCCGCCTTGCCGCCGCCGCTGATGGCGAGGATGGCGGCGAATTTGCTGATATTCGCCTTGTAAGCGACCGAGAGGGCGATCGGAGCGACAATCAGCATGGCGACGGTGATAAACACACCTGCGCCCGTGACTATCATGGCCGATAGTGCTATAGCGAGGATTGCCCGCTTTTCGCCGAGGCCTTTTACGATGCCTCTGGCGATGGTCTCCGCCGCGCCCGTTTCAATCAGCGCACCGGCTAAGAAGCCGCCCGCGATGATGCGGATGTTGATGCCGACGGCCTGACGGCTGCCCAGAATCACGATGTCCATCGTCTGGAACAAGTTTGCGCCGCCGACGAGTGCGCCGACGAACACGCCCGTAAACATGGCGAGTGCGGGGTTCATCTTTTTAATAATCAGAAAGATGGAGAGGGCCAGGGCGAGCAGAACGCCCCAAATGTTGATACTGATGTCTGCTACGTTGATTCCCATTATGCTATCCATATGTACATGTCTCCTTCAATTGCGATATGCAGATACTACTGTACCGTTATTGCGGTGGAGTGTCAATAGTTTTTTTGCCGGGGGCGGATTCTTGTCACGTGCAGAACCTTATGGTATACTGAGCGTAAATGAGTTGGAGGCGATGCGCATGTTATTACGGGATGTAAAAGAACTGTTAGATGCCAAGGTCTACTGCGGCGAGGAATACTTGGACCGTGAAGTCAATTCCGCCTGCGGGGCGGACTTGATGAGCGATGTGTTGGCCTTTGTGAAACAGGAGGGCTTGTTGCTCACGGGCCTCTTGAATCCGCAGATTGTGCGGACGGCGGAGATGATGGATATCTACTGCATCATGATTGTGCGGGGCAAGACCCCGGATGAGACGATAGTAAACTTGGCACGGGCGAAAGGTATCGTACTGATGACAACGGAATGTCACATGTACGACGCCTGCGGGAAACTCTATCGTGCCGGGCTGGGCAGGTGACGGCATGGAAAAGATTCATTTACATTATGAAGTAGACGGCGATAATTTCATGGCGGCGGGGGAGGCCTCCTGCGACATGAAGCGGGTACTCAAGCAACTCGGCTTTGACAGCGAGACAATTCGGCGGGCGTCCATCTGTATGTACGAGGGCGAGATTAACATGGTCATCCACGCAGACGGCGGCACTGCGGATGTGTATGTTGAGACGTCCCGTATTGAGATTGTACTGACCGACAGCGGCCCCGGTATTGAAGACGTCTCTCAGGCAATGCAGAGGGGGTTTTCCACCGCTACCCAGTCCATCCGGGAACTGGGCTTCGGGGCGGGGATGGGTCTGCCGAACATGGAGCAGTATTCGGATTGGATGGATGTAAGCTCGGAAGTCGGTGTCGGTACGACGGTGACGGTTCGGATTGCATTGGGCGAAACCGCCTAAAGGGGGCGTTACTTATGGAAAACGCAGTCGCGCTTATCAAGGATAAGTGCAAAGGTTGCACCACTTGTATCAAACAGTGTCCCACGGAGGCGATTCGGGTGCGCAGGGGCATGGCTCGGATTTTGAAAGAGCGTTGCATTGACTGCGGGCTTTGTATCCGTGTTTGTCCGCACCATGCGAAGAAAGCGGTATATGATTCGTTTGAGCGGCTCAAGGACTTCAAATACACCGTCGCCCTGCCCGCGCCTGCTCTGTACGGGCAGTTTCATAATTTGGAGGACGTAAATGTCATTCTGACCGGGCTTTTGAAGCTAGGGTTTGACCGTGTGTATGAAGTCTCCAAAGGGGCGGAGATGATATCGGAACTCACCCGCATGGAACTCTCCGACGCGCCCGATGGTACGCTTGTCGTTTCATCGGCCTGTCCTGCGGCGGTGCGGCTGATTTGCACCCGCTTTCCGAAGCTTATCGGAAATCTGGCACGGCATGTTGCGCCGATGGAGATTGCCGCCGTCCATGCCCGTGAGGAAGCTATGGCGGAGACGGGGCTGCGGCATGAGGAAATCGGAGTGTTTTTCATCACGCCCTGTCCCGCGAAAGTGACGGGGATTCACGCCCCCGAGCACTTACATCAGCCTGTCATTGACGGTGCGCTCTCTATGGCGGAGGTCTATAAGAAATTACTGGGCGTGATGGACAGAGAAAACCCGCTCCCGCTCTCGCAGAGCGGCATTGTGGGGGTCGGTTGGGCATCGACGGGCGGAGAGTCGGCCGCGCTTTTGCAAGACCGATATTTGGCGGTGGACGGGATAGAGAATATCATCGCCGTGTTGGAAGATATTGAGGACGGGAAGATTCCCCGTTTGAAATTCTTGGAATTAAATGCCTGTAATCAGGGATGTGTGGGCGGTTGTCTCACGGTGGAGAACCCTTACGTGGCAAAGGGGCGCATCAGGCGGCTGCGGAAGTTTATGCCCGTGTCACGGAATCAGTTAAACCCGGAAGCACTCAAGATGGAAAAGTTCTTGTCCGACAAGCACTTCGAGAGTGCGCCCGTCTGGCAATTGGCGGCAGACCGCACCTTGGCGATGGAGTTGTATCAGAAAATCAGCACGCTGACGGCACTTTTACCGGGGCTGGATTGCAGCTCTTGCGGGACCCCATCTTGCCGCGCACTTGCGGAGGATGTGGCACTCGGCTTTGCCTCGGAGGAAGACTGCATCTTCCGTGTGCGGGAGCGGATGCAGTACATGACGGGTACGGGTGATGCGGATGAGTACCTGCCGCCGCCGTTTCGGAAAGGACAGGATGAGTAGAAAGGTGTGTTTCGTATGACAGTCAAAGAATTTGCAACCACGCTCGGCCTCAAGAACTGGACACCCGATTTGGATTTGGATGTGCCAATCACCGGGGGGTATGCGGGGGATATGCTCAGTTGGGTGATGGGCAAGGCGGTGGCGGGGTCTGCTTGGATGACGATTATGTCCAATCAGAACGTGGTTGCTGTCGCCCTGATGACGGATGTGGCCTGTGTGGTGCTGACGGAGGGCGTGGAGCCGGATGCGGCACTCGTGACGCAGGCGAACGGGCGGGGTGTGCCGCTGTTTACCTCTGACCTCTCGACCTATGAGCTGTCCGCTTGGCTGGGGACGGCGTTGGCTGCGCAGTAGGCATGGAGTATACTTACGATTTCCACCTCCACTCCTGTCTTTCGCCCTGTGCGTCGGATGACATGACGCCGCAGAACATTGCAAACATGGCGGCATTGGCGGGGTATGACATCATCGCCGTGGCCGACCACAATACGACCCTGCACGCGCGGGCGGTTATGGAGGCGGCCGATCGGGCGGGGATTATTGCCGTGCCTGCGATGGAACTGACGACGCAGGAAGAGGTGCATGTCCTTTGCCTCCTGCCGGATTTGGATGCGGCGGAAGCCTTTGGCGCATATGTTTGGGACAGACTGCCGGATATTCCCAATCGGCGGGATATTTTCGGTGCGCAAATGCAGGTGGACAGCCGGGATGTGCCTGTGCGGGAGATCGGCAGGCTGTTAATCTCCGCGACGAATATCGGGATTTATGAGGTGTACGACCTCATCCGCAGTTATGGCGGGACGGCGATGCCCTGTCATGTGGACAGAGGGTCTTTTTCTGTGATTTCTAACTTGGGGTTTTATGATGCCGACATGGGGTTTCCCGCGATTGAGTTGACGGAGGCGTGTGACGGGGAAGCGTTTTGCCGGGCGCATCCAAGTTTGCAAGGATTGAAACATTATGTAAACTCAGATGCGCATAGTTTGGAGGCGATTCCTGATGCGAAGCGTCGGATTGTGTTGTCTGCGCCGACGGCGGGTGCGGTGATTCGGGCGATTGAGGGGAAATGTCTATGACGCCCGTATGTAGCGCACATGCACATAAGCCGCGAAGCCTCCTTTTCCAACTGACGCCCCAAGAGCGAAGCGATTGGCTCGGCGGAAGGGGTGCCTGTGGTGCAAAGGAGGTGGCAGGCGTAAGCCTGACGGAGGATTTGTTGCCTCTACCGCCGTCATTCAAAGACCAATCCTCAGTCAGCTGCGCTGACAGCTCCTTTGGAAAAGGAGCCTAAAAGGAAAAAAGATGATTTAAATTGTTTGTCAAAAAGGCTTTGTTTTTTACAAAGCTTGTGTTATAATGTCGGAGTGTGTGAAAAAATCAACTAACACCAACATCGCAGAGGAGGGGCAATCGGATGCCGAATACAAAGACAACTGTGCCGTTTGCAGGTACGAAAGAACAGGAAGCGCAGCTGCTGGAAATCATAGCCGCCCATAAGGGGCAGGCGGGAGCCAGTATGCCTGTTTTACAGGCGGCGCAGTCGCTGTACGGCTATTTGCCGGAAGAAGTGCAGGTTATGATTGCGGAGGAGTTGGATATTCCGCTGAGTGAGATTTACGGGATCGTGTCATTCTATTCCCAATTTACGCTCAACCCGAAGGGCAAGATTAACATCGCCGTCTGCATGGGTACGGCCTGCTATGTCCGTGGTGCGGGTGATATTTTGGATGATATTGCAAAACATACCTGCTGTCAGTCCGGGAGCATTACGGATGACAGGACGGTTTCTTTAGAGGCGACCCGTTGCATCGGTGCTTGCGGGCTCGCGCCTGTTTTGACGATTAACGACGATGTATACGGCAAGCTCGACCGCGGTGAGATTGAGCCTGTCATCGATACCTATCTCGAAAAAGAGAAAGGTAACCGGGCATGAAAGAACTCTCTCTGCATCTCTTAGATATTGCGCAAAACTGCCTGACGGCAGGGGCTAAGCATGTGGAGATTTTGATGCGGGACAGCGTCGCCGATGATTTGGTGGAGATTGCCATCAAAGACGACGGCCACGGGATGGACGCGGAACTGCTTGCACGAGTGACAGAGCCGTTTACCACCACGCGGACGACACGCAAGTTGGGTATGGGTCTGCCCCTGTTTCAGATGGCGGCGGAGATGACGGGCGGCGAGTTGCGGATTGAGAGCGAACCGGGTGTCGGTACAACTGTCCGGGCCTCGTTCGTCCGCTCTCACATCGACACCCCGCCTTTGGGGGACATGGCAGAGACGATTGTCACCCTTATCCACGGCGCGCCGGATGTGGAATTTCTATACCGCTATGAGACAGATGCGGAGACGGTGCAATTCGACACGACAGAGATGCGGGAAATCTTAGAGGATGTCCCTTTGGACGAGCCGGATGTGCTGGCTTGGATTCGGGGGCACCTGAGGGAATTAATGCAGAATTAATAATGCAGAATTTTTTATCTTCTTATATTTGCGGCTGAAAGGAGCAGAACATGGCAAAGACGATTGAGGAATTACGGGCAATTCGGGAAAAGATGCGGGGGCAAATTGACCTCAGGCAAAAAGGAGAGGATAATCTCCGTGTTGTGGTCGGGATGGCGACCTGCGGGATTGCGGCCGGGGCTCGGCCTGTGTTGCACGCGTTTACGGAAGAGGTTCGGCGCAGAGGCTTGAACAATGTCACGGTCGGACAGGCCGGGTGTATCGGGCTTTGTCAGTTTGAGCCGATTGTGGAAGTGTACGCGCCTGATGCGGAGAAAGTCACTTACGTCAACATGGATGCAGAAAAAGCCGCCCGTGTTGTGGCGGAGCATTTGGTGAACAACCGTGTGGTAGCGGAGTATACCGTCGGAGCTGTCGAAGGTTTGAAATAAGCGGGCTGTGTTGCCCGGAGAAGGGAATGATTCGGATGAATTTTGTAAGAAACCACGTCCTTGTCTGTGCGGGAACCGGTTGTGTGGCCGCGAAGAGCAAGGAGATTATGGACGAGTTCCAGCTGCAATTGGAAAAGCAAGGCCTGACCGACGAGGTCAAGGTTATTCTGACCGGCTGCTTCGGTCTCTGTGCGTTGGGGCCGATTGTGGTGGTCTACCCCGAGGGAGCTTTCTATTCAGAGCTGAAAGTAGAAGACATTGCCACCATCGTGGAAGAGCATATCCTGAAAGGCCGTGTGGTCAAGGGCTTGCTCTATCATGAGACGGTGCAGGAAGGGTCTGACACCATCAGCGGATTGAATGAGACGTCTTTTTATAAGAAGCAAGTGCGTGTCTCTCTGCGGAACTGCGGTGTAATTGACCCGGAGAACATTGACGAGTACATCGCCTATGACGGCTACGAAGCACTCGCCAAATGTCTCACCGAGATGACACCCGAAGCCGTGATCGATGAGATTTTGAAGTCCGGCTTGCGTGGCCGCGGCGGCGGCGGGTTCCCGACGGGTCTTAAATGGCAGTTTGCCGCTCGTGAGAAGAGCGACATTAAATATATTTGCTGTAACGCCGACGAGGGCGACCCGGGTGCGTTTATGGACCGCTCCGTGCTGGAGGGTGACCCGCATAATATCATAGAGTCTATGGCCATTGCGGGTTATGCGATTGGAGCGTCTCAGGGCTATATCTATGTGCGTGCCGAGTATCCGATTGCCGTTGAGCGAATGAATATCGCCATTGCACAGGCGAAAGAATACGGGTTTTTGGGGCAGAATATCTTCGGGACAGGCTTTAACTTTGACTTAGAAGTCCGTCTCGGTGCCGGTGCGTTCGTCTGCGGTGAGGAAACCGCGCTGATGATGAGCATCGAGGGCAACCGCGGTGAGCCGAATCCCCGTCCGCCTTTCCCGGCGGTCAAGGGTCTGTTCGGAAAGCCGACCGTGCTGAATAACGTCGAGACCTTTACCAACATTACGTGGATTTTGCTCCACGGTGCCGAGGCCTTTGCGGCTATGGGTACGGAGAAGTCTAAGGGAACGAAAGTCTTTGCACTAGGCGGTAATATCACCAACACGGGGCTTGTGGAAGTGCCGATGGGGATCACGCTCCGTGAAATCGTTGACGAAATCGGCGGCGGGGTGCCGAACGGGAAAGCCTTTAAAGCGGCGCAGACAGGCGGCCCGTCCGGCGGGTGTATTCCCTGTGAGCTGCTCGACATTCCCATCGACTACGACAGCTTGATTTCCATCGGTTCCATGATGGGTTCGGGCGGCCTCATCGTCATGGACGAAGACAGCTGCATGGTGGACATTGCCAAGTTCTTCCTCGACTTCACCGTGGAAGAGAGCTGCGGCAAATGTACGCCCTGCCGTATCGGAACGAAGCGGATGCTGGATATTCTGGAGAAAATCTCCGAGGGTCACGGCACGATGGAAGATATCTGCGCTTTGGAAGAGCTCTCGGCGCATATCAAAGAGAACTCGCTCTGCGGTCTCGGTCAGACGGCACCGAACCCGGTTGCTTCTACGCTCGCCCATTTCCGGGACGAATATGAGGCGCACGTATTGGAGAAGCGTTGCCCTGCCGGGGTCTGTAAGAACTTGCTCCAATACTTCATCATCCCCGAGAAGTGTGTGGGATGTACATTATGTAAACGAGTTTGTCCGACGGACGCGATTGTCGGCGAGGTCAAGCAGGTGCATGAGATTATTCAGGAAAAGTGTATCAAGTGCGATGCCTGCCGAGAAGCGTGTAAGAAATTCAATGCAATCGTGAAACGATAAGGGGGTGACGGAAATGGCTACTGTGAAAGTGAAAATCAACAATATAGAGGTAGAGTGTCCGTCTACCGCTACGGTGCTGGAGGCGGCAAAGCTGATTGGGATTGAGATTCCCACGCTGTGCTATCTGAAAGAAATTAACGCTATCGGCGCGTGCCGTGTGTGCGTGGTGGAGGTCAAGGGTGCGCGCAGCCTCGTGGCCGCTTGTGTATACCCCGTGAACGACGGGATGGAGGTGTTTACCAACACCCAAAAGGTGCGGGATGCGCGGCGCATGACGCTGGAGCTGATTCTCTCCAACCACCGCAAAGACTGCCTGACCTGCTTGCGGAACCAAAACTGCGAGCTGCAAAAGCTCTGCATTGACCACGGCGTAGACCGTGTGCGCTTTGCGGATGACAATTTGGAACCGCAGATTGAGTGTTCCACGGCGCATTTGGTGCGGGATAACTCCAAGTGTGTTCTCTGCCGCCGTTGTGTAGCGGTTTGTAAGAAGAATCAAGACGTTGCCGTCATCGGGGCGAATGACCGTGGTTTTGCGACGCATATCGGTAGTCCGTTTGAGCGAAACTTGGGCGAGATGGCCTGTGTGTCCTGCGGACAGTGCATCATCGTTTGTCCGACGGCGGCTTTGACCGAGGTGGACGACACGGCGAAAGTATATGACGCTCTGGCTGATCCGAGCAAGACCGTCGTCGTCGCTACTGCGCCCGCCGTGCGGGTTGCCTTGGGTGAGTGCTTCGGGATGCCAATCGGTACAAACGTAGAGGGCAAGATGGTTGCGGCTCTGCGTCGGTTGGGCTTTGACAGCGTGTTTGATGTAGACACCGCCGCTGACTTTACGGTTATGGAAGAGGGTACGGAGCTGATTGGGCGGCTGAACTCGGGCGAGAATTTGCCGATTATAACATCCTGTAGCCCCGGTTGGGTGCGGTATTGTGAGCAGTATTACCCGGAGTTTATTCCGAATCTCTCTACCTGCAAGTCTCCGCAGCAGATGTTCGGGGCTTTGATGAAAGTATATTATGCAAAGAAGCTGAATATCGACCCGAGAGACCTGTACGTGGTGACCATCATGCCGTGTACGGCAAAGAAATATGAGATTCTCAAGCCCCACCAGCAGGCGGTGGACGGTGTGTTTGATGTGGACGCCGTACTCACCACACGGGAGCTGGGGCGTATGATTTCCAATGCGGGCCTGCTCTTCAAAGAACTGCCGGATGAGGACTTTGACCCCGCCTTTGGTATCTCCACGGGTGCAGGATATATCTTCGGTACCTCCGGCGGCGTGATGGAGGCGGCCTTGCGTACCGTGGTTGAAAAACTGACGGGCGAGGTGCTGGATAAAGTTGACTTCGAGGAAGTCCGCGGCGTGGCCGGGATTAAAGAGGCCGCGTATGACATCGCCGGGAAGCAAGTGCGGGTCGCTGTTGTGTCCGGGCTGACGAATACGAGACAGCTCTTGGATGATATCAAGGCGGGTAAGGTCAGCTATGATGCAGTCGAGGTCATGGCCTGTCCCGGCGGGTGTGTCAACGGCGGCGGTCAGCCGATTCAGAGCGGGTTTACGCAGAACTTCAACGACCTGCGGGCGATTCGCGGTTCCGCGCTCTACCAGGGCGAGCTGGATACGCGGCCGCTGCGGAAGGCGCATGAGAATCCGATTGTGCAGGAGCTTTATCGGGATGTCATCGGTGAGCCCGGTGGGAAGAATGCGCATCATTGGCTGCATACGAAGGCAGAGGCTCGGCCGAAGTATCCGGGGCTTGCGTCGGAGCAGTAATAATCGGTGGTTCATAGTAAATAATCGGCGGGTCGTGGAAATGAGATTGTTTCCACGACCCGTTTCTCTTTGGAATCTCATCCTTTGACTTTTCGTTCGCGCTGGATGCAACGCGTCATCTTCCGGCGGGCGTGTGGGGCGGATGCACAAGTTTACATAAGGTCGTGGTTGTAAATTGGTTTACATAACGATTTTTGGGCCTTTTAGCTATTTACTTGCCTCACCAGTTCTCCCCACGTAATCGGTCCAACAATACCATCCGGCGCAAGATTGAAATGCCGCTGGAACGCGATCACCGCCCCCTGCGTGATGGGACCGAAGATGCCGTCGACTGTGAGTGCGGGGTAGCCGGATACTCGCGGGCGGACGGTGTTGAGCCATGTCTGTATCTGCCGCACGTCATCTCCGCGGGAACCGACACGGAGGAGCGTGCCGGGGAAGGGGCGGGTTGGGATTTGGGGTGTTTGGGTTTGCCGTACCAGTTCGCCCCATGTGATCGGGCCGACTATGCCGTCGGGGGCGAGGTTGAAGTGACGTTGGAATGCGATGACTGCGCCTTGGGTGATGGGGCCGAAAATGCCGTCAACTGCGAGCTGTGGGAAGCCGGGTACTCTGTTGCGGACAGTGTTGAGCCATGTTTGCACTTGCCGCACATCGTCGCTACGGGAGCCGACCCGCAGGAGCGTGCCGGGGAATGGACGGCCGCCGGGTGTGGGCGGGGGAGGCGGCGGTGTCACGGGTGGTGTTGGAGGTGTTACGACGGGGGGGACGGGAGCGTTGGCGCGGATGCCGCGGTAAACGGCGTAAAACTTTGCCCAAGTTGTTGGGCCGACCACACCGTCCAGGGGGAGGCCGTAGGCGCGTTGGAAGTCCATGACGGCGTTTTCGTCCCGTTGGTCGAAGACGCTGTCCTCAATGACGGGCGGGACGGCGTTGTTGAATTGGGAGATGACATTGAGTAAGAACTGCATCTGCCGTACATCGGCCCCGCGGGAGCCGCGGCGGAGGGTGACAGTCGGCGGGTTTTCGCCTATGGTGTAGCGTCTGCCCTCGGCGTCGAGCTCTGCCAGACGGGTGACGGCGGTGTAGACCCGGGTGACCTCGTTCCACGTGATTCGGCCGATGACGCCGTCTTGGGCGAGGTTGAAGCTCCGCTGGAAAGCCCTTACAGCCGCCTCGGTATCCGGGCCGAAGGTGCCGTTTGGGTTTGCGATTTGCGGGATGAGCGGGAAGTTGACCCGAATGCGGTTGAGGTCAAGCTGCATCCGCCGCACCGCATCGCCCGTGCTGCCGACACGGAGAGCTGTGCCGGGGAAGGAGACGGCAACGCCTCTGACATTGTTTGTTTGCGTTAACATAATATCGTTTGGATAATAATAACGCAAAATTTGTATCGGCGTCAATCCCCGATTGGCCAAGGTCACGGTGCCCCATTGAGACAGGCCGTTGCATCTTGCGGTTGTGCCGTTGCAGAACGAGGTGAAGAAGGGGTTATAAAAGCCCCGCCGATGGGCGTAGGTGTTGAAGTATTCGTCTACGACGAGACTGATGCTGTTAAAAATTTGCGCACCGGGGCGATACATTTGGTCAAAGGCGGTTGAATTAGTGATATCGAAGTTGAAGTTGCGGCTGGGATACCACTCGGTGAAAATACGGTTGAGCGCGAAGGTGACAATGACGTGGACATTGGCAATCAGAGCGTTGCGCGGCCATGTGGCATAGATTTCGCTTGAAGTTACATTCTTTACATAATCTATAAACGGTACACGCACATTACGCGCCGATGTGTTCGTCGGCGCGCCGAGATGGACACGGATGTATTCGGGGATGAAAACCTCCCGTGCGACGCCTTGCACCTCTGTTGCATCGGGCGGGTCATCCGCTGCATTCGGGTCTTCGGCTATGTGAGTTATGTGGTGCGGGTTGGCGGGAGCGAATGCGGCGGGGACGGCTTGGCGGACGTTGTCCTCCTGATAGGGAATTTGTTGGGCCTCCGGCGGGAGGACAGGGAGCATGGGCGGGATGTCAATCTCCTCGTCCCGCGGGGCGTCCGGCTCATCGACCAAGGGGTGCATATGTACGACCAATACGGCGGTCTCGGTGTCGATGATTTGCACGTTTTTGATATGGGCGGTGAGGAAACCATCTTTTGTGACTTCCACGTTCCAGGTGGAATAGGTTGGCCCTTTGTCGTGCTCGTGCAGGGTGTGTTCTTTGTCCGGGGCTGTGAGCTCCAGCGGCTCGGTGTCGCCGTTTGCGTCTGTGCGGGCCTCGAAGAGAGCCTTGCCGTCGGGGGATTTGAGTGTGATGTGCGCATCGGCAATCGGGAGTGCGTCGTCCTCGCTTCTGACTTGCAGGATTAAATAGCCTTTTCCCACAGAGAATACCTCCTTGAATTATGCGCCGCCGACATGGTTATCAGGGTGTGTTCTGACGGGACGCAGCGTGTTGCAATATTCTATGCGATTGGTACAAGAAAAGTGCGGTTTTCTTAGATTTTTCTCTATAAGTTTTCTGAAAATTTGACTTGCTATTCTAAAGATTTTATGGTAAGATAAAAGATAGGATTTAGTGTAATGAAGGGAAGGAAAAGTCAGACAAAAAAAACAAGGCAAAAAGAAAGGAAGACAAAGCAAATGGTAGGAAAGAGGAAGAGAGTACTTAGTATATTGCTGGCATTGCTCATGGTTTTATCCGTGTTCCCTGTGGCAGCAATGGCGACAAACGATGCAGCGGAACCGACAGATTTGATTGATCTGCTGGATGCCGAAAGTATCGTTGAAGCCGCAGAAGAGGTTGCAGAGGTTGAACTTCAGGGTATTGCGCCCCTGCTTTCGCCGGTTCCCGGCAATGTGTTCAATTTCCAAATTCTGCACACCAACGACTTGCACGGTATCTTCGGCAATTGGAGATACACGCACAATGTGCAGAGCACGGGACTTGCGACGCTCTACAACAGAATCGAGACGGAGAGAGCGGCGGCTCTCCCCGCAACGGACTGGCAGCATACGGCCGGTGCCACATGGCGTGACCGTACCCTGCTTGTAGACGTGGGCGACACCATTCAAGGCAACTTGAGCGGTCCCTTCCATACCACGGTTTGGGATGACCATCCCGGTAACGTGGCGCAAATGTGTCCCATGATTTACGCTATGGAAGTTTTGGGCTATGACGTATTCACCTTGGGCAACCACGAGTTTGACTTTGGGTTCCCGCGTCTCTACCGCGCGCTCGGTTGGGATCCGGCGACCCGTGCGCCCGAGGCAGGCAGATTGCCGGGTCACTATTTCTCCGGTTCTGTTTTGGCCGGTAACGTCAGAGACCACAACAACGAGGGTGTATTTGACGCATACCACATCCAAGACTTCACCGCACAGGGCGGACCCCGGGTTGCCATCATCGGTATGACCCGTCAACAGGGTGCCCAATACAACTTTGGCTGGTTTTCGGCGATGAACTACCACGCCACAGCCACGACGACCCAGACGGCGGAAACCATCGCGCTGTTGGAATCCGCTGCATGGCAAGCCGCAAACGGCGGCCCGGTTGATTTGTACATCGGCGTCATGCACATGGGACAAGCCGAAGCGAGAAACGTTCTTGCTACGCCGGTTCCCGGCCACGGCGGACGACTGGTTCGTGACTACATCGTAGGCTTTATGGGCGGCCATGCGCACTCCACGACGGAAGGTGTCCTTGGCACCGGTACAGGCGGCGGCGTACGTTTCTCTGAGGCCGGAAACCGCGCAAACCGTCTCGGCCGTATGCGTTTTACCGCGGTGTATAGTGCAACGGACGGCTGGACAGTTGACAGAACCAATGGCGTACAGGGTCAATTTGCCGGCGGTACCTTGAACGTAGGAAACTCCCCGGCCAACAACGATTTCTTGACACGGCCGATGATTCAAGCGGCACACGGGTTCGCGATGGATCATGCGCTGGCACCGATTGGCACCATCACAGGTCCCGCGTTTACCCCGACCACACGTGGTGCTAACCTGCTGCAGGAAGACAACGCGCTATGGCGTGCGGTACAAAACGGGTTCCAATACTTCGGGAATACCGCAATCCGCCACAGCGATGACCCCGACCTCGTGGCGATTCGTGAGCGTACCGACGGCGGCCCGACTGAGATTGGTGTTGTCATGGACGGCCCCTTGGCTGCAACCCGCAACATCAACGCAGGCGGCGCACCGGGTGTGACTGTTCCCATTTTCGTGAGCTGTGCGTATGCCGTTTACGAGTTTGATAACAACACGCTGGTCATTGTCGAGCTCACCGGCCATCAACTCAGACTTTGGCTGGAGCACTCCTATGTCCACGTGGCTACAAACACAACCAACTTGTTCCCGCAGATTTCTGCCAACAACAGCTGGCGTTTGATGACGGGCTACGGCATGCCCCACACCGTAGATATGACGCAGCCGATTTGGGAGCGCATCACGCTTCTCAACGATGACGGCACCCCGATGACAGATGAGCAACTGAACGCGCCGCTCCTCGCCGTGGCCAACAGTCACACGACGGGCAACCGTGCATTTGTTCCCGCAACAGGTGCGACTTCGGGTGCGGAATGGAATTTACAACAGCGCATGCTGGCTCTGCCGGCGCATCAGACAATGGGCGGCGCAGGCGGTGAAGCGGGTCTGCCGCATTTCCACAGCCATAACGCCAGCGGCGTGCTGTTTGTCGAAGATGACGCAGGCAACTTGGTAGATTATTTCCCCAACGCATTCGGTGCGACCGGGCTTCTCATTGACTACATCCGTAGTGTAATGCCCGGCGGCTACTTCAACAACATCATCAACACCTTCGAGCCGAACTTCAGATTCATCACGGCCGCGCCTGATGAAGTGGTAGTTGCAAAGGCGACGGAGATAGTCAACGCCAACATCGGCGTGAGCATCGCCAATGCGACGATGACGAATGTCAGAGCGCAACTCAACCCGCAGATTCTGCCGCTTTGGGATTTGTATGTGGATAATGCGGCCAGAGATGCGGCTGACTACACCACCGCAAGTTGGGCTGTATTTGCTACTGCAATGGAGGTTGCGGCCGAGGTAATCCTCGACTCCGGCCGTGTAGGCAACATTGTAGATGTCGCGGCAAGAGCCACGGCGGCAGTAGATGCCCTCACACCGGCCACCGCCGGGTTGCAGCCCGCGACGATTCCGCAACCGCAACGGATTGATATTTTGACCTTTGCGGATTTCCACGGCCGTCTTGAGGCCGACCCGATGTTCCCCGCCGACCCCGGTGCGGCGCGCTTTGTCGCATTCACCGAGTGGGTGAGAGCACAGAACGACAACCCGGATAACGTCATGGTTATCCCCGGCGGTGACGACTTCCACGGAGGCCCGCTCTCGAACCTCTTCAGAGGTGAGCCCACCTTGGATATGATGCACTTCCTCGGCGTAGAGTACATGGCATTCGGGAACCATGAGTTTAGCTTCGGCGAAGCAACAGCAAGGGAGTTGGGCCGTCCGAACGGCGGTGTTACCTTCCTCGCAGCAGACCTCTTCTACGGAGCAACCCATCCGGATGCGGTTGCAGACCCCGCTTTGGTGGGTACACGGCCTGACTTTGTGCAGCCATACACCATTGTGGAGTTTGAAGACGGCGACATTACGATCGGTCTCGTCGGGATTATGAATCCCCATATGCCGACGCTGGTCGCAGGCGGCATGGAAGGTTGGGATTTCAGGTCTCCTGTGCCGAGATGGCCTGCCGGTCTTCCTGTTGCGGAAGGACCGACCCTGCCTAATCCCGCGCATACACAGGCGATTGCTGATATTATCGAAGAGTTGCGGGACGTTCACGAGGTAAATGCAGTTGTTGCTGTGACGCACATCGGCGGCGGTCCTCGCTATTACCCGATTATGGACTTCCTCGTAGACAACTTAGATTTCGACGCAGTTGTCGGCGGTCACGAGCACGGACGTTGGAGTCGTGAGCACAATGGTGTGCCGATTGTTGTTGCCGGTTGGCACGGCCGCAACTTAGGCAGAATCTCCTTGGAGTTTGACGGTGACGGCGAACTGGTAGACGCTACCGGATGGATGAGCCCGGAAGGCGCAATTGCCGCTTTCCCGGATCATGCCGATTTTGACGATTTCAGTTCCTACTACGATGGAATGAACGCTATTCTTGACAAGTGGGAAAACGATCCGTTGGCAATCGCAACATTCGGCGATATTGGCCCGTATGGCGTGTATATCGGCGACAGCATTGCGTATAGAAACTTCTGGGTCACCAGAGTGTTCCATGACTTTATTGTCAACTGGAGCTACGAAAACCACGACGCGGCCGATGGCGAGTGGGTCAATGACTGGATTACCGTAACCAACGGCGGCGGTTGGAGAGCCAACAATCAATGGCCCAGAGATGCCGATGATATTGTGACCGGCCGCGATTTGATTGGCACCATGCCGTTTGACGATGCGATCCTCTGGATTGAGATGTACGGGGAAGACCTCCTCAAGTTGCTTGCACACGGCGGTGTAAATACCGGTCTGCATCGTGTGGGTGACAATTGGTACATCACGGCCACGGGTGAGCGAGTTATGGATGACCAATCGACTATCCATAATGTTGCGGTCAGAGGCTTCATGTACAGCGGCTTCGGCGCATCCGGCGGCGACGGATTCCCGCTCCCGGGTAACATGCAAGGTACGGCTCTGGGGATGCACTTCCACGGCCATCCGCGGGTTATTACGGCTGATGGGTCAGACCTGAGACATAACGACATGATTGCGCAGACACCGGAATCCGCCGCATGGGCGGGGCTGGGTGCAGTCATGATTCGTGACATGCTGATTGAGTCCACCAGGATGAGATATGACACCCCGGCTACAGAGTGGCAGTCTACCCTCACGCTGACGACGGACGGTGACGGTACAGCCGCAATCACCTTCCCGTTCGCACCCGAAAATCGTACGAGTGCTCCGGTTATCCACCCGCAGTGGGTTACCGTAGAGGCGACATTAGACACAGCCGCTCCGGCAGGCTACGAGTTCCTCGGCTGGTTTAACGGGAACACACGCGTTTCCACGAATGCCGTATTCAGTTTCGCTGTGACAGCGGATACCACGCTTCAAGCGCGCTTCGGCGAACCGGTCAACTTTGACATCGTGAACCCCTATGAAGGCGTTGATTGGGATGCGTTCGGTCAGTATCGTGCGGCAATGCACGTACATACCACCCGTTCCGACGGCGGCAACTTCAGAGATACGGTTCTCGACCACTTCAACAAGGGCTTTGACATCCTTGCCATCGCAGACCATGACGTAGTCTTCGAAGGCGACTGGGCGGACGGCGGCTTGCACGCGCTGACCCCCGCAGAGCGGGATGCTATCCTCGACGGCAGCTTCGCAGGGCCGTTCCCGGGTGCCTTTAACGATGGTGACCTCTGGCGTCCGCAGGACAACGGTATGATTCCGCTGCCGTTCACAAATGAGCAGTCCCGCCACCAGCACATCCTCACTTTCTGGGCGGATGTTGTCCGTGACCAACTCACGACACAGGATGAAGTGCTGGGCGCAGTTGCAGAAGCGGGCGGCCTTGCAATTCTTGCACACCCCGGCCGCTATACAGGCGGTATGCACGGCGGCGCACCGGGTCTTGCGGCTTCCCGCAACCCCGCCATCATCGCACGTTACATTGAGCTGTTTGACCGTTTCGCCACAGTAAGCGGCGAACGTTCGCTGCTCGGTATGGAAATGTTCAACCGCTTGGACAACGAGACCCGCATGGACCGTGTTCTGTGGGATGAGATGCTCACGCGTTTGATGCCGTACAACATGCCGATTTGGGGCTTCTCCAACGATGACTCCCACAACCTGAACGAAATCGGCTACAACTGGAACGTATTCCCGCTGGAGACTCTGCATGCAGACAATGTAAGAGAAGCCATGGAAGACGGCGCGTTCTACATGGTAACCCGCATGAACAGAGGCCTCGGCCCGACCGATACGGCAATCAACACCACGGTTGCGGACGGTATGCCGAACCCGCTGCCCAACGGCGGCAGAGCCGACACCTTGTTCCTGTTGGAGCAACCGACACCCGGCATCACGAACATTGAAGTAGACGGCAACGTGATTACCATCGAGGGTGCGGATTATGACCGCATTGAGTGGGTTACAGGCGGTAACGCGACAGGCGGCGGCACAATTATCCACACAGGCCCGACCTTTGATGTTACCGCGCATTGGGCCGATATCAACGGCAACTACGTCCGTGCACAGCTTGTCAGCACGACGGGTATGGCATTGACACAGCCCTTCGGCATCGTGGAATCCGACGAGGAGTTCCTGACCCGTCCCGCCAACGATGCGGCTGAGATTGTTACGCCGCAGGCAGTCAGAGTACGCAGCGGTGCAGAGGCAACGGTAGACGGTCTGCGTCTGCCGAACCAAGTTACCGTTGAGACCGCCAGAGGCTGGCACGTCCTTGCGGATGTTACGTGGACAATGCCCACCTCGGCACAGTACGACCCCGCGATTACAAATGCGGATCAGGTCTTCACGCTGACCGGTACGGTTACGCTTCCGGCAGACGTTACAAACGGCCGCGATATCCCGCTGACTGTGACGATTCAAGTTACGGTCAGAGCGTACGAGACTATCGTATACACTACGATTGCCCAAGCACACGCTTTGCCGCACGATACGGACGTAATTATCCGCGGCTTCGTGACAGGCTTCTACGAGCAGAGCCCGGGTGCCGACCACGCATTCTATCTGCGTGACGGTGATGGTGCGCAAGATGCGATTCATGTCCGCTTGTTGGGTGCCGCTCCCATCGTGCCCGGCGGCCGTAGCTTCGTCGGCCAGTATGTGGAGATTGAGGGTGTCCGTCGGGATATGATCGGTACAGGCTTTGCCGGCATCGTCGGCATTGAAGTGACCAACTCCTTCTTGGATATCATCCCCCACGGGACAGAGCGTCCGGAAGAGTGGCCCGAAATTTCCACGACACCGTCCGCAGTAAGTCTTAGTGACTTGCGCCGTTTGGAGCTTCTTGACGGGCCTCCGTTGGTTACAAGAGCCAACTATCGCTCGCAATTGGTCTCCATTGAGCGTGCGCTCGTCATGGGTTCGGCGCATCCGCAAGGTCAGACCGGCCCGGCGATGCCGTTCTCGAACTGGATTCTCGCCGATGCGGATTACTATCTCGAAACCGGGAACCTGCGTCCGCTGGTGCTTGACTTTGAGACGGGCGAGCCCATAGCGGCTATCACAAACAACCCGAACACCTTCCTCGGCGGAACCAGTTTCGCGCTGAACTTCTCGGGTGACTATGAGGGAGCCGGTATGGATCGTCCGATGGATGTCCAGACAGGTCCCGTATGGGTCACCATCCCCGCCGCCAACATTCACTGGTGGCAGGGTCGTAGTGAGGTTCAGATTCGTCTGGCCGATCCCCTTGTTTGGGATGATATTATTATCGCGCCTCAACCCCGCTTCGTGGATGTAGGGTTCGAGCACTGGGGTTGGCAGTTTGTTCAGGACGCGTACGACAACGGCTTTATGACGGGCTACAGCGCGACCCACTTCAACCCGTACGGTCGTTTGACCCGTGCGCAGGCGGCACAAATCATCCTGAACAAGGCAGGCGTCGGGGCACAGCCCTTCCCGCCGACAGCTCCGTTCCCGGATGTGCCCGCAACGGCATGGTACGCCCCCGCGATTGCTTGGGTGTCGGAGAATGAGATTATGATTGGTCACGCCAACGGTTTCTTCGGCCCGGGCGAGTTGCTTACTCGTGAGCAGTTTGCAGTAACGCTGAGACGCTTTGCGGAGTTCCAGGGACTGGATATCACGAGCCCGCCGGAGGGCGGCGCACAGTGGCCCTTCCCTGACGACGCATCAATTTCTTGGTGGTCACGCGAGGCACTCCGCTGGGCGAACTACCATAGTGTCATCTTGGGTGATAGCGGAGGTATGCTCAGACCCACCGGCACGGCGCAACGTGTAGAAGCTGCGGTCATGGTGGTACGATTCTACGACAACGTACCTGTGGCTACCCCGTAGGATTGACTGCGCGTACGAACGAGTTATAAAAGAGGAGGCACCCGATTGGGTGTCTCCTCTTTTTGGTGTGTGTGGTTGTTGTAGAGGTAGTTTGCTGGTCGTCCGTCGTGGCGCGGGCGGCAGAATGACAGATAAGGAGCCGCATCAGGCGGCTCCTTATGTTTAAATATTATTTGCCTTTCCGTACACGGTTTATTATCCGTTGCCGCATCTCCAAAAACGCATTGCTGTTTCGCACGGTGTTCATATTCGGGAACGCTTTAAACAATCGTCTGCGAATTTTACCGCTGTGTTCCAATAAGGCATTTAATCGCTCGGAGTCTTCCAACTTTTCGTGGAGTTTCACACGGGTGTCTTCAAACTTACGGGCGGCTCCCATAGCGGGGGTACCGATGCTTTTGGCGAGTGTTTCTCCGCCCTTGTGGATGAGCGCGGACAGACGGGTGATTTCTTTGAGGTCACGGTTGAGCTTCAGAATCGTCAGCACGGTTACTACGGCATCTACGATAAAATAGGCGTAGAACAGGGTCAATATTGTCCAAAGGACGACAGGCGGAGTAATTGCAATGAGGTCGGCGATGGGTGGGTGAATCATGCGGATGAGACCGATGCCGATGACGCCCCATATGAGGCTGAACTTGAGGCTGATGTAGCCGCCGATGTTGAACGGCTCATCGGTATAATCCCACCACCTGATTTGGAAGAGGGATTTGAGCAGAAAGCCCGCTGCGAGCTCAAGCAGACTGCCGAGGAGGAGTGCGCCGAGAAAGATGGCGAGGAAACTATGCGCCACCGGGGTGAGGGCAAGAATCATAATGCTTGCGCCGAGGCCGTAGATGGGGCAGACAGGGCCGCCGAGAAAACCGCGATTGACGAGCTTACCCGTACTCACGGCGCAGTAGATGATTTCGAGACACCAGCCGAGGATGGCGTAGACGGGAAACATCCATAGAATTTGTATGAGAATATCCATTTCCTTACGCCTCTTTGCGCTGATCGTCTTTCAGCCACAAAATCGCCTGTCGATAGCCGTCCAAACCTTGGCCGCTGATGGTTTTGCGGCAGGCCATGCCGGTGTAGGAGTGCTGACGGAACGGCTCACGGCTCTTCAAGTCCGAGATGTGCACTTCCACGGCGGGGAGGGCTACGGCTTTGAGGGCGTCTAAGATGGCGATGCTCGTGTGGGTGTAGGCGGCGGGGTTTATGACGATGGCGTCCTGCACGCCATGGGCGGCACCGATGGCGTCTATGATTGCGCCCTCGTGGTTGGATTGCAGGAGGGTGACGTTGATGCCCTCTGCGGCGCAGGTGTCACGCACCAGAGCTTCTAAGTCGGCGTAGGTCTCGTGGCCGTAGATATGCGGTTCACGGATGCCGAGCAGGTTTAAATTAGGGCCGTTAATGACTAAGAGTTTCATAGAAAACCTCCAAAACTTTGTCTGCCACCGCTTTCGGGTCGCCGATGTTTGCTACGGTGCGGTCGGCGAAGTGGCGGTAGAGGGGGCGGCGTTTGGCGTACATGGTGCCTAGACTCGCCGCTTGGGATAGTGGACGGCCCTCACGGGGAAGGTCGGTGAGGTCGCGCTCTAAGCAGATGATAAGGCCGTTTTGGTGCAGGTGCGGATAGTTTTCCAACTGTGTGACCGCACCGCCGCCTGTGGCGATGACGAGGCCGGACTGCTTGCCCAGCGTCTTGAGGACGAGGGTTTCGCGTCTGCGGAAGCCTGTTTCGCCCTCCGCCCTGAAAATTTCCGGAATTGTATTGCCTGCGGCGGCTTCAAGGGCGAGGTCTGCGTCCAAAAACGGGCGGCCTAACCGCTTTGCCGCCAACCGCCCGACGGTGGTCTTGCCGCTGCCGGGCATACCGATTAAGATGAGATTTTCCATCCGATGGCGGAGTTCGTGCAGGGCGGCTTGCTCTCGTTCGCGTGGGATTTCCAGACCCGAAAAAAGCGTTGCCGCGCCCGCCGCTTGGCCGACTAACATGGGGAGGCCGCCGATGTGGGGGATACCGCGCGCTTCGGCGTCCAGGAGAAGCCGTGTGCGGGCGGGGTTGTAGATGAGGTCGAGCACGCCCTCTAAGCGAGGGAAACGGTCGAGGTCTATCGGGGTTTCACCCGTCATGGGGAACATGCCGACGGGGGTGGTGTTGACGATGACGTGTGCATCGGCGTGGCGGTCTAAGTTGTCATAGCGGTTTGACCCGCTGCGGGAGATGGTGACGATTTCCCCGGCGTATTGCCGTTGCAGGACGTGGCAAACCGTGCGGCCCGAGCCGCCGCTGCCGAGGACGAGTACCTTTTTGCCCTCTACGACTATGCCGCTCCGGTGCAGCATGGCGAGGAAGCCCATGGCGTCCGTGTTGTCGCCGTAGAGCGTGCCGCCGGGACGGCGGAGCAGGGTGTTGACGCTCCCGATGGTGGCCGCCGTGGGGGAGAGCTCCGCGCAGTAGGGCAGTACCGCCCGCTTGTAGGGGATGGTGACGTTTAAGCCGTGGATGTTGTCCCGCTCTAAGAATGCGGGGAGGTTGTCCGGCTCTACCTCGAAGAGCTCGTAGTTATAGCCGCCGCCGAGGGCTTCGTGGATGGCGGGGGAGTAGCTGTGGGTAAGCGTGCGGCCCAATAGCCCGCACAGCATCACAGGACCTCTGTGTAACTGCCGAGGTATTTGAATTGATCGCAGATTTCATCCAAGTTGTCCAGCAGTTTGGCGAATTCTTCGGCGTAGATGGAGGTCTCGAGGTCGAAGTAGAACATAAACTCGAAGTCTCTGTCAGGCAGAGGACGGCTCTCCAGTTTGTTGAGGTTGATGCCCAGCGCGTAGAAGCGGGCTAGGGTCTTGTAGAGCGAGCCGGGGCGGTGGGGGACGGTCATCATGATGCTGGTTTTGTCCGCGCCGGGGTAGATTTCGAGCTTGCGGGAGATGCAGATGAAGCGGGTGTAGTTGTTACTCCTGTCCTGCACGTCACGGGCGAGGGCGGTGAGGCCGTAGAGCTCCACGCAACTGTGGGAACAGAGGGCGGCGAGGTCACGGCGGTCTGAGTTTGCGACTGTCTCTGCCGCGACGGCCGTGTTTTCACAGCGGGTGATTTTGACATCGAGGCCGAATTGCTCCAAGAACCCGGCGCATTGAGTGATGGCCTGTTCGTGGGAGAGAATTTCCCGGATGTCCTCCCGTTTGACCCCACGGGGGGCGACGAGATTGTGGTCCACCTTGAGGCGCACACTGCGGACGATGTAGCAGTCTTTGCTCTGCATGAGGTTGTAGATTTTGGTCACGGAGCCCGCCGTGCTGTTCTCCAAGGGGAGCACGCCGTAGTCGCAGAAGCCGTTTTCGATGGCGGTGAAGACGCTCTCGAAGGTTTGGAAATACTGGATATTCGGCCGCTTGAAGAGCCGCTCTGCGGCACGCTCGGAGTAGGCACCGGGAACGCCCTGACAGGCCACGGCCGTACTCTGCGGGAAGAGGGCGGGCGTGTTGTGGATGGCGGCCTCGATTTGCGCGAACAGGGGAGAGGACGTCCCCCGTGCGCCGCTCTGGTAACTGCGGCTGAGTTCAAACAGCGTGTCGTAGAGCGTGTGGGCGTAGGGGGCGAGGTCGGGGCGGGCTTTGGACTCAATGGCACCGAGTTTGGCCGCTTCCCGACTGCGGTCGAGGACGGGGCGGTTTTCGGTCTCTTTGCGCGCGGCGATTTCTTTGACGATGTCCATGCGCTGCTCGAAGAGGGCGAGGAGGGCGTCGTCTACTTGGTCGATTTGGTCGCGGAGATTATTTAAGTTCATGGGAGTGCTCCTTTCAGTCGCGAATGCAGAGTGTAGAGTTTAGAATGTAGAATTTTTTGTAGGGGCGGCGGCCCGTAATTCCCCTCCCATGGAGGGGTGCCCCCGCAGGGGGTGGGGTGGTGCCCTTGACCTTAACCCCGCCGGAGGCTAGGGGGAAGGTCGAAGGGGGACTAGTCCCCCTTCGAAGGCGCATCGTCCGCCGCAGGCGGACTGATACATTTTCCGCAGAAAATGTATGCGCCTACACCCCG
>Ga0131853_10000617_pt1 | contig 63962 bp, 64 predicted proteins | sample TergutLab28metaG_FD_92764 | JGI IMG/M metagenome (GOLD analysis project Ga0131853, IMG submission 92764) | Labiotermes labralis P1 segment gut microbial communities from Petit-Saut dam, French Guiana - Lab288 P1 (version 2) (version 2) | ecosystem: Host-associated > Arthropoda: Insects >...
ATAATTGAATGTTACCCGGTTTTGATTCGAATGTCCAAACATAAAGACGTAACACCACCTTCATATAAAGGAGGAACCACTATGAAACTAGGAGTTTTAACGGTACCCCTGTCTGGGAAGCCGGTAGAAGAGGCATTTAAATATCTGGCAGGACTTGGTGTGCAAACCGTGGAAATTGGTACCGGCGGTTTCCCGGGAAATGCCCATCTTAACCCCGCTGACGCACTTAATAACCCCGAGGTACTAACAAATCTAAAAGCGGCTTTAGATAAATATGGGCTTAGCATCAGCGCACTAAGCGTACATGGCAACCCAGTACACCCCAACAAGGATGTACGCGAAAAAGACCATAATGATTTTGTTAACACACTAAAAGTGGCAAAAGAGTTGGGTGTTGATACAGTTATAACCTTCAGTGGCTGTCCCGGAGACCACCCGGGTGCAAAACATTCCAACTGGGTAACTTGTGCTTGGCCGCCAGAGTTTTTGGAAGTACTGGATTATCAGTGGAATGAAGTACTGATACCGTATTGGAAAGATGCCGCAAAATTGGCCGCAGAGTATGGTGTAACTAAGATTGCATTAGAAATGCATCCAGGTTTTTGTGTTTACAATCCTGCTTCGCTGTTAAGATTGCGTGAAGCCGTAGGCCCGGCAATAGGCGCTAATTTTGACCCAAGCCATCTCTTCTGGCAGGGGATTAAGCCTGTAGAGGCTATTAAGGCCCTTAAAGGCGCGATACACCATTTCCATGCAAAAGATACCCGTGTTGATGAGTTTAACGCCGCTGTAAACGGGACACTTGAAATAGGCCGCTATGATAATTTCATAGGCAGGGGCTGGGTGTTCAGGACTGTTGGTTATGGCCATGGTGAAGGCGAGTGGAGGGATATTATCTCAACGCTTAGGGCCGTGGGTTATGACGGTGCCATAAGTATAGAGCATGAAGATGGGCTTATGTCTATCGAGGAAGGGCTTGAGAAGGCTATTAGTTTCCTTAAACCGATTCTTATGTATGAACCTGCCGCGCAGATGTGGTGGGCATAGATTGTAAAATAATCTACTTCACAAATTTAAGCTTCACTATTCTATTATGTGTTAAAACCAGTCTAAGGGCAAAATTGTTTGCGCTACGACTGGTTTTTTTCATTTGGCTTTGATGCTTTCTCAATTATGATTTTACATGTTGCTTCCCTTTTTCAGCGCTGGACACTCTCACCATTGAGATGTTCAGCGTTTTTATTATAGCTTTTAGCATATATTTACACAAATAATTCTGAATCTTCTTCAAAGACTAAGCATTGCCATCATGATTATGTATACGAAAGGGGTTTTTATGAATCACCTAAGAAATGGGTCAAGCAAAAAGTTAATAATTGGACGCATGACTGCTTTGCTTTTAGCCTTAATTATACTATCTGTTTCTGTCTCATTTGCTAACGATGATGATTTTACAGTCGACAATGAAAATGAAATTATTATGGAGGAAACAACACAGGCCGAGCGTTTAATTTCCCCGGCAAATATTCGCATGATAAATTATGCGGTGTCTGCCAGTGATATCGATTTTAACGCAACACCCAATGTTACCGTTGCTAGCGGTGGCATAATAGATGGTGATGTGCTTGTCCCGCCCGGCGGTCACCTTACCCTTGGGCTAGGCGGTACGATATCCGGTCAAATAACCGTGTTTGGCGGTGGCTCGTTTTCCATGCTAGGCGGTACTGTAAGCGCACACATTTTTGATGAACACGCTGTACGCGTTTTGGGCGGTACATTCGAAATGACTAGCGGGGCTATTCGTGACAGCGCAGGTGGCGGCGTAGAAGTTAGCGGAGGCGGTACCTTTACAATGAACGGAGGCACCATAACAAATAATGGTACATTCGGCAGCGCACTTGTAGGAGGTGGTGTTTATGTCGAAAATGGCACATTTTTTATGCATGATGGAACAATTGAGGAAAACCGCGCCCAATTTGGGGGTGGGCTAGGCCTTTCTTCCGGCGCGTTTGTTAATATGACCGGAGGGTCTATAACAAGAAATGAGGCATTTAGCGGCGGGGGAATAGGGTTTCAAGAGTGGTATGGAGATTTTCTTCTAAATCAGGTATCAGTTTGGCATGATGCTCAAATATTTGATAATACCGCAATGAATGGTTCTCATATAAACGATATGATGTTTCACATGCATAGCTATAGGATTCACCCGGGTGTGTTCACACTCCATTACCCACATGTATTTAATAATAGTGATATCCAATCACCGCCAATGCCTGCCACCACCATAAGTGTTATATATAGGTTTAATGGTTCTGAAACAGGGCATGTGCGCCATTATTTTATGTATTGGGGCGCGGAGTTGCATCTTGCCGCTAATACCTTTGCCGGGTATACGTTTGCGGGCTGGGAATGGAGTCCCTGGGAAGGGGAAATACATGATCCAACCAGTCAGGAAACATTTTTCACTATGTTTGTGATGCATGATATATTAATTTTTGCCGACTTTGTATCGTCAGATGTATTTATGGAAGTTGAAAATTTCCCCGCTCATTTACAGCCAGACATGCAAACACCGTCGGGCGTAATTACACCCGGAGATATGCTTATACTAACAGAAGGCACATGGCCAGAAACCTGGACATTCTTGGGATGGACGGCTGACGCGTTTTCGCTTGTTCATGGCGTGCCTGCCATAGGAAATTTAATCCCTGCGCCTGATTTTGCGCCTCCTGAAGACTTTACTATTACAGCCGTATGGGGCAATGACCATGGAATAATAGGCATCCCAAATATGGAACGTATTCCGGAAGTAATCATTGAAAATGATGGCAGTAACAGTCTTACCGTAGCCTTGGCGCCAGACAATTATGTTCCGGATTTTGATTATATTATTGGCGGTGAAGGGGAGATTTTTATCCATGTAACCCCGCCAAGCGGAAGATATTTTTATTATGGTACAGTTGTTACTGTCCCACCGGGATATGAGATAGTAAATGGGCCAGAATTGGATGAGGATGGGAATTTGAATGTTGCTATCAGGCGCATTCCTTTAATACCGACTCCGACACCAGAGCCGGATTATACGCCATTACCGTCACCTACACCAGTACCAAGTTATACACCGATACCAACACCTTCACCAATTCCTGATTATACGCCAACACCTACGCCAATGCCGGGTTATATCCCGACACCTACACCGATGCCGGGATATGTACCAACATCAACACCTACACCAACGCCTGGCTATGCGCCAACATCAACGTCAGCACCAAGTAGTACACCGGCACCTATACCCACACCGGTATCAACACCCTCTCCACAGCCGGCACACCCACCGCAGCCCATGCCAAACCCACCATTAAATACAGGTGAATCGACTGCGCTGGCTCCGCTTGGCACACATCATGCTTTTCTGATTGGTTTTGATGACGGAACAATCCGCCCTACCGAAACAATAACCAGAGCTCAAATAGCTACAATAATGTTTAGGCTATTACCTGACGCGGAGCGGGTAAAGTATTGGTCACAATCCAATAATCATCCGGATGTAGAATTGCATCATTGGTTTAACAATGCCATATCCACAACCAGCAGCAAAGGCCTATTCACAGGGATGCCAGATGGCAATTTCCTACCAAACCGTTCAATTACCAGAGCTGAACTGGCGGTGGTAATTGCTAGATTAAAAGACGCAACCTACAATGGAGTTTCACTATTTAATGATATTGCCAGCCACTGGGCAGAAGCCGAAATAAACGCGGCAGCGTACAATGGCTGGATTAATGGTTACGATGGCCTAGGCGGACAATTTTTACCAAACCAGCCAGTAACCAGAGCGGAAGCAGCGGCAATCATAACCCGTGCCTATGGAAAAAGACCATATGATGCGACAACGTTATTGCCGGGCATGCGTGTATGGTCAGACAATATGGACACAAAAACATGGTATTACCTGTATATCCAAGATGCGACCAATTCGCACTACTATGTAATAAAAGATGATGTATTTAAAATATGGGTACAGCTTATGTCACCAGAGCGTGATTGGGCACGTCTGGAATTGCCAGTATCAAGACCTGAAGATATATAATATTTGCCCTATCAACTAAGGGGACAGAGGTGTTGACAATATGTCTAATCCTCTGTTCCCTTGATGTTGTGGTGGTCCTCTTAGCAAACTGTTTTTCTATCTTTTAACAACAGGCGCGTACAGCTTAATCAGAGAATCTTCACCTTTAAAACTACTGTCATATACCTCAAAATTAGGGTATAGGGTAGATGTAGGCCAATCCTTGCGAAATTGTTCTTCATGAATGCCATAACCTGAAGCAGGCCGCCAAAGTGTATGGAATTGATGCCAGAACCCACCTTCTAATACTTCTTTTAATGTCGTCTGAAACACTGCGTACTCGCTGGCAGGGAACTTGCGCCCAATTAATCCCACAGGCAGGTTTGCTAGAGTGCTGACCTCTGCGGCAATAGCGTACTTGGCAGTAGCGTCAGGGGTTTCGCCATGAGTTATGCCGTATACATTTTCTGATGTACGGTCAGAGATAGTAGTGTTTATATTTTCTTTTGCCCACAACTCCCATGCGCCGCCAATGGGCGCGGTGCCTTCGCCAGTGTTATAGTGGATATCTACTTCAATACCAACTACATAAAAATCGCTCTTGTGTACAAGCCGTACATTTTTGAAACATTCCATCATTTCCATAGGTTGTTGCTCCTTTAATAACTTTATTGGGGGGAATGGCTCAACCATGGGCCTTAGCGTACGGAATTTTGCCGGCGGTATTCCGTACACTTTGGCGAAGCTGCGCGTGAATGATTCTTGGGAATGGAACCCCGCGTCAAAGGCAATATCAATGATACGGTTATCACCCGCAGCCAGTTTTGCTGCTGCTAGGTGTAAGCGATATCGATTAACATAGTTTTTCACTGTATACCCTGTTATAACGCGAAACATCGTGGCAAAGTATGATGGAGAAAGATGCACCTGTGCCGCTATATCTGCCACATTAATGTTCATATCTGCGCTATCATGGATGTACTGCACCGCTTTGTTAACTAACTGCTTGATGTCCAAGTTGACCTCCCCTTCACGTGAAGATAGTACCACAGTACTAGTGCGTGATTTTTGACCGGAACAACTTTACTGTGACGTGAAATATACAATCTGATACAATAGACGCGGTGAGAAAAATGCAGATACGATTATTTGAAATAATATACATATTACTCAATAAGAAGAGTATAACTGCAAAAGAATTGGCTAGCCAGCTTGGTGTGTCTGTTAGAACAATATACCGGGATGTGGAGAAATTGAGTTCGATGGGCATTCCTGTTTATACAGAGCAAGGGAAGGGTGGGGCATTAGCCTGCTGCCTAATTTTGTATTGAATAAATCCATCCTTAGCGAGGAAGAACAGGGCGAGATTTTATCTGCCTTGCAAGGGCTTTCTAATGTAAGAACAGCTGAGACTGACAACATTTTACAAAGATTATCAACATTCTTTAATAGACCCGTTGTTAACTGGCTGGATGTAGATTTTTCATATTGGAGTTATTCGGATACCGGGCACTTTAATGACCTGAAAATGGCTATCTTAAACCGCCGCATTGCCGAGTTTGATTATTACGCTACTTATGGTGTTAAAACCCGCAGTCTAACACGCCGCCGAATCGAGCCTTTACAGCTAAAGTTCAAATCAAAAGCATGGTATGTGAAAGGCTTTTGCCTTACAAGGCAAGACGTACGAACCTTCAAACTAACACGGATTGACAACCTAGATATAACAAATGAATATTTTGCCGAACGCGACATTTCTGCAAAGAGCCCCATTCCCAATAACCAGAGTCAGGCAGAGCCAAATCTCATGATTAAACTTAAAATTGACCCGGAGATGGCCCACCGGGTATACGATGAGTTCCACGAAAAAATGGCAGAACTACAACCAGACGGAAGCTTTATTGTTACGACTTACTGGCCAGAGGATGAATGGGTTTATGGCACAATTTTATCATATGGAGAGTACATAGAGGTTTTGGAGCCTGCACATATTAGGGAAGTTATTAAAACCCGAATAGGAAAAACCGCAAAGAGATATTTGTAACTTGACAGCATGTTGTCAGGTTATATGTAGTATGATTTATTGAAATGATTAAAGGGGTGTCCAAGGCCATATCACAAATATTACTGCCAAAAAATGTATTATGTATTTGCTACGAACTGGAAGCATGTAAAATCAAGAAAAATCTATTATGATATGCAGTAACAATAAAGCCGAAAGAAGGAGAAATCAAATGACAAAAAAAGATGAGAAATTTAATGAGTTAATCGGATTGCAGCCGCCGGAAGTGAAGATTTGGATTTCCGAGATGGATAAATTATTAACAGCCAGTGGCTGTAAGGCAGCAGTTGACAGCAAGGGAAACTTCACCTACACCTCGAAACAAAGTAAAAAAATAATATGCCGCATATCTATGGGAACCACCGGCAGCACAGTAAGGCCCAATACCATCAATGCAACAGGCTCGAGTTGCATAAAAGTGACAGTACCCGAAAGTATGTTAGATATTATGAAGAATTCACGAGGATGCGGAGGCTGCGCTAAAAAGAATCCTAATTTTATTGAATGCAACCACGGAGGGCCTTATCAGTTTACCCAGAATGACGACAAATTTGAGAGTTGCCGGTTTGTGGGTTTTAATTTTGCATTAGAAAATGCAGAAAACCGTGAAATACTAAAGAAATGGATTGAATGCGAACTCGCCATATAAAATTTGTTAGCTATAAAAAAGAGAGTAATACAAAAAAATTGAAATTTCAGAATGAGATAAGGGGGAACAAGTTAAATTTATTTTCTGCTTTGCTATCGCACCAAAAATGCAAAGAAAAGGAATTACCTCACAAATGCTTACCTATATCTGTAAAGATGCTACAGCCGAAGGTTTTGATATCATTGAAGCTCGTACACATAAGGTGTTTACGCAAGACGGGCTTAGAGGGCCGCTTGAAATGTATTTAAAATTCGGGTTTAACATATACCAAAACAATCATTTCTACATTGCGCTTCATATACCAGCCGCCTTCCTCGCAAACAACCGGTTAGCCGCGTGGCGGTGGGGTATCCCCATAGAATTACAATCGAAAATATACTCTGTACAATGTTCTATAACCCAATCATGAAAGTACGTAAACAGCTGCCCCGATTTCCAAGGGAAATAAACACTCAAATTATCATCCGGTGGCAAGCCTATAAACGGCTTACAAACAAACACGTGGAACGCTACAAGCCCATTATCATTTACGTATGCCTTATAATTAGTCATAACCTCATCACGCAATTCGGGCTTAATATAGTGAAGTGTACCACTGGAAAACAGTACATCATACCCTTCGTCCAGCCGGTAATCACACAGGTTAGCGCGAAATGTCCGCACATTGACGCGAGCTTTATCCGCAAGCCGCTTCGTTTTTTCGATACCAGCCTCCGAAATATCAAAGGCACTTACATCGTACCCACAACGGGCCAGAAATACCGCGTCCTTGCCCTCGCCACAACCTATGTCCAAAATTTTCACAGGGCTTTCGCGAATCCGTTTCAAATCGGTTCTGGCTGCCGCAGAAAACGCGTTGGAACGTTCGCGATTTTCAACTCTGCCGGAGCCGTTTTCAACTGAATTCGATATAGTAGGCGGCATCATCTCCAAAATTTTTAAACACATCATAGATGGCTGTACGCCCCAAAAGTATTCATCTTTGCGATAACTATCTTCATAATGCGAAACATCGCTTCCAAAAGCGGAATATCCTAATAATTTGTCTACGCTTACGCCTAGCGCGCAGGCAAGTTTTGGCAGTAGGAGCGTATCAGGGACGGTCTGCCCTGTTTCCCACTTGCTTACCGCTTGGAAAGTTATACTAAGTTGCTCTGCAAGAGCCTCTTGGGTGAGGCCTAAGTCTTTTCTGTACCGGGATATATTACCAGAAAGAACTTCGCGCATGATAATAGCCGCCTTTCTTATGAAAGTTTTCGCCTTACAGTCATTATGCGGCTTGCCACAGCTTAAGACAATAACCTTATATTTGAAGTTTCGAAAAATTCAACCGGCATTTGAAGGCCATCTACCTACCAATAATCCACATCTTAATAACAGCCGCAACTTCCCGTACATAATAAAACGGCATACCAATCCATGGTGTACTTGCCGGATATACAGTGGCATCAATCCCTGCCATATAAGCAAATCTGGCAGAGCGGAACATATGAAAATCACTGGTGACAATAACTGCCCTTGGCGGGCTGTCGAAGTGCGCGTCTAGTATTTCTCGTGAGAAAGTCATGTTCGAATAGGTAGAATATGCCGCGCCTTCTAATAAAATCTGCCCCGGCGGTACACCGCGGGCTATTAAGTACCGCGCCATGGCCTCGGCTTCGGAAATTTCTTGGCCGTGGCCTATGCCGCCTGTTACTACTATCATGGCCTGTGGGTTACGGCTATGGTAGGCCAGTGCACGCTCTAGGCGCATTTGTACAGTAGGGCGCGGCTCCCCGTCGCGTATGCCTCCCCCTAGTATAAGCACAACATCCTCTGTATAGTCGGCGGTGCTGCGCCGCCCATATACCCCCAAAAACGTCGAAAAACTCATAATCGAAACAAATATCGCAGCGATTGTGATTGTCAGCCAGCGCATTTTTTTTAACTGTTCGTAAAACCAGCCATATACTCCTAAAGCTATAGTAATACCAGCAAGGAAGATTGTATTGTTATTGGTAGGGCCGCTTTGCATCCATGAACGGATGGTAGCAATTGTTGTCATGATTGTGGTTAGATATATTAGTTTTCGCATTGCTACTCCTTTATGTATAACGCTTCCATTTGAGAATTACGGTTTTTAATACTCACAGGTGAAATGCTTTCCTAATTATTCATTTTAAGATGACCCATTATATCACATATGCCAAAGAACTTGACCGCTATGCCAAGATATAAGCCATATGCAAACATATTGTCGCAACTATATGAACTTGGGTGAAATTCCCCGAAATATGCGCGAACAAAAGATTGCGCAAAAATATATGTTCGGTATAATGTGTTTAGGTGATTTTATGAAGATATCGAACAATAATGCGAATTCGGACTGTTTAGGTATTTCTTTAAAGCAAAGCAAAACAGTAGCCAAAGCAATCTTTCACATAGACGTAAACTCTGCTTTCTTAGCATGGGAAGCTATAGAGCTTTTAAAAGAAGGCGCAACTCAGGACCTGCGCTTAATCCCCGCCATAGTAGGCGGAGACCCTGCTACAAGACGGGGTATTGTGCTTTCTAAAAGCCACCCATGCAAGCCGTATAAAATTATAACGGGCGAGTCTTTGTATACCGCCCTAAAAAAATGCCCTGAGCTTACTATTGTACCGGGGCGCTACCATTTATATGAAAAATACAGTCAGAATTTACTGGAGTACCTTGGTCAATATTCAGACAGAGTACAGCAATACTCTGTAGACGAAGCATTTGTGGATTATACGCATATGGAAGAGCATTTCGGCCCGCCTATGGTAGCGGCGGATAAAATCCGTAACGGCTTAAAAGAAAAATATGGTTACACGGTCTGCGTAGGAGTAGGCCCGAACAAACTACTGGCAAAAATGGCTACCGAACTAAGAAAACCCGATTTCACCAACTCTCTATTCCCTGACGAAATAGAAAAAATGTGGGCCTTACCCATAGAGGAGTTATTCATGGCAGGCCGGGCTACCGCACCTAAACTACGCCGCATAGGCATCCAAACCATCGGGGACTTAGCCCATTATGACGTAAAATATCTGGTGCCGCATTTCAAGTCACATGCGCATCTGTTATGGCGCTATGCCAACGGCATAGATGATTCTGAAGTAGTGGTGAGCCATGGCCCAGCCAAAAGCATAGGTAATTCTACCACTACGCCATACGACGTAATCCGCCACGAAGACGCGAACCGCATACTGCTTCATTTGTGTGAATCTATAGGCAAGCGCCTGCGCAAAAGCAATGTATCCGCGGGTGTAATAAGCGTAGGAATCAGAAATAAAAGCTTTGAATACTATTCTCATCAGAAAAAAATTAGTATACCCACAGATGTTACAACAGAACTATACCGTCACACCGTACAAATATTTAAAGAAGGCTGGCGAAGAGAGCCAATACGGCAGCTGGGTGTAAGGGCTGAAAAGTTATATGGCAGTCAGTTCGCACAAATATCCCTATTTGACACAGGGGAGACGGAAAAGCTAAAAAAAATAGATCGCTCTGTAGATGCCATAAGGGAGCGGTTTGGGGACCAGTCTATAATGCGTGCCAGTTTCCTATGCGAAGGCACAAAGGATGGACACAGCTTAGATAAATTTAGCCCGTTTAGGTCAACGGGCGGGCTTTAAAGGAAAAATAAAAAACGCTCTGCCGGAAAAAAGCAGGGCGTTTTTTCATGTGCTTGGAAATTGCTTCGCTGTTTCTATTAGTAATTTGTTGATAGATTAGAAAAAAAATTTTATTTAAGATATAATTTTGTGTTGGATTTTGTTGTTTAATGCGATATAATACTTTTAGTACATTAAAACGCACTGTATCAAAGGTACAGTGAAAATAGAGGAGGTTCAATATGGACAGACCATTATCAATATTGCTGGTAGAGGATGACCCGCGCGATTGTCAGGAGATAGTAGGGTATATAGAATCCGTTTCTAATATCCGGTTGGCAGGTGTAACCAATAATACTGCCCAGGCGCTGGAATACGTAACGGATATGCACCCCGATGCGATTATACTAGATTTAGAATTACACAAAGGATTAGGTGACGGCTTAGCCTTTTTGGAATCTCTGAAAGAAATCAGGCGAAATTTGCCGATATATGTACTTGTAACCACAAACAATATCAGCCAGATAACCCACAGTAGCGCACGAATGCTGGGTGCCGATTTCATTATGATTAAAAGTCAAAAAGACTATAGCGCCAAAACCGCCATAGATTTTTTAAGTTCGCTTAAAGACATTATTCAAAGCAACAGAAAAACCGTCGTTGGTACAGAAAATGCTGATACACCACAGCAAAGAAAACAAAGGATTATGAACAGAATCATCAAAGAAATTGATAGGTTAGGTGTCCCTCATAATGCCATGGGCCGTAAATATTTAATCGACGGCATTGAGATGATAATAGAAGGGCAGGCAGGGAAACTCTACACCACTATATCTGCCAAACATGGTAAAACTTATGCAAGTGTAGAACGGGCAATGCTGCACGCCATTGAAAGAACGTGGAAATCAGCAGATAGTAGTGATTTGGAACAGTATTATACCGCCCGTATAAATTCGGTAAGAGGTGTGCCAACCACGACGGAGTTTGTCTTTTATTACGCGAATAAAATCAAAAACGACTTTTAATGCGAATTAAATGAGAAACAGTTCCCGTACGAAGTTTAATAGGGCTATGTCAAAGGGTGGAATATTAAGGATATTGATTATGAAAATCTATTTGTAAAATAAAGTAAAAACCGCGCAGTATTTGCGCGGTTTTTATTAAAGTTTTTCCTTTCAGGTGACAGGTCAAGCTTTTTTCTAAAAGTTTGTGGGGGTGGGGGCAAAGCCCCAAGGGATTTAATCCTTACCCAACCCAACCTTGCACATCATTGGTACTTTTGTTAAATTATATCGCAGAGTGAGTAAACACAGCGATAGCGCAAGTTGGGATTACGCAAACGGCGCCCAATGGGTTGCCCCAGAAGAAGCCTTCGTCGTTATCGATGCCGCGTGGGGTCATAACGTCGGTGCAGGCACTGCCTACCGGGCAAGCCGGGGGCGCGCCAATGTCGGCAAGAAGCCGTACGCAGTTGCAGTCTGCGGATAGCAATACGCCTGTGAAGCCATTGCCGGAAAGCCCGCCGCTTGTGGTAAAAATGGTAACGGTCTGGCCGATATACCGGAACATGCTTTCTACAAGGTGCTTAGTATAATCTACCATGGTATCCTCCTTATACATAGATTCGTGTCAACCCTCTAGGGATTGTACACTTCTAGTTTTATAGTATGAGGAATGGACAAAATGGTGCATGTATTTATTATGAAGGACGTGGATACAAATGATAGCTGTAACAATGGACTCCGGGCAGGTAAAAGCCTTTATGGGCCGCCTTTTACGGGAAGATGTGCTGGATGAGTTTGAAGTGCGCGGTATAGAAATAGGACTAAGCACCCGTATTTCCATAAATGGCATACTTGAAGCCGCCCAAAGCGGAAGTGATGAAAGCACCCCATCTATTAAGGTCCCTACTACCTACATTACATGGGAAGCTATGCGTCCATTGGTTTATTCTATTATCAAAACAAACGCCAAGCCAAAGCTTGTTAAAATTGTATTTTCGTATAAGGCTGCGGGAGTCTTAGAGATACACGGCAATGCCGCCGCGCTTTTTTTAAATATGGTATATGAAAACGATACAGTATCTTTCACCACCGCCACTGCCCAAAAAGAGTTTGCTTTGGATAAATCCTTAGACGATTCTTGGGGCGAATGGGTGCGTGGTTTTTTTGCGCGGAAAAATATTGCGGTGGCGGATAGGGAATGAGGGGTATCTGGTTTTGATGCTAATGATCAAACCGAAAGCCGTAACATTTGAATTATCGCAGATGGATCTAAACTAAAATCCGCCGCCATTTTCAGGCGCGGCTGGTGATAAAACGCCCGCAATGGGGCAATAGGAGGAATTATTATGGAAACAGGTAATCTATCTATCCACAGCGAGAATATCTTGCCAATTATTAAGAAGTGGCTCTACTCAGACCAAGATATTTTCGTGCGTGAATTAATTAGCAATGGTGTAGACGCCATTACCAAGCTAAAAAAGCTGGCTGATATGGGTGAAGCAAACATCCCCGATAATGAGCCATACGCAATCCACATACGCGTGGACAAGGAAAACAAGCAAATTATATTCGAAGACAACGGCATAGGTATGACCGCCGACGAAGTTAAGGAGTACATCACACAGATAGCCTTCTCCGGCGCTAGTGCGTTTCTGGAAAAATACAAAGATGATTCTACCCAAGAAATTATTGGCCATTTCGGGTTAGGCTTCTATTCGTCATTTATGGTGGCCGATAAAGTGCGGATAGATTCACTTTCTTACCGCGAAGGATCCGAGGCTGTGCGCTGGGAATGCGAAGGCGGCATAGAATATTCTATGTCCGGCAGTGACAATGCGACTCGCGGTACGGTTATAACCCTGTTTGTTGGCGAAAGCGGCGAGGAGTTTTTAGACGAGTTCAAACTTCGCGGTATAATTAGCAAATATTGCGGGTTTATGCCCGCCCCAATATATTTAGAAAATATTGCCCCGGCGGCAGAAGTGGTAGAGCCGGCAGGGGAATCTGATGGCGAAGAAGACACCTATACCCCCCCAACGCCAATCAACGACACAAACCCCCTATGGCTAAAACCCGCCAGTGAATGTACAGACGACGAATATAAAGATTTCTATCAGAAAGTTTTTATGGACTTCAAGCCGCCTCTATTCTGGATTCACCTAAATATGGATTACCCCTTCCGCCTTAAGGGCATACTGTATTTCCCGTCCTTAAAGCATGACCCGGAATATATGGAAGGCCAAGTAAAGCTGTATAACAACCAAGTATATATTGCAGACAACATAAAGGAAGTAATCCCCGAATATCTGCTGCTGCTAAAAGGCGTAATGGATTGCCCCGACTTGCCGCTTAATGTATCCCGCAGCTTCCTGCAAGCCGATAGCACCGTCAAAAAAATGGCCGGATATATATCACGCAAGGTGGCTGATAAGCTTAACGGCCTGTTTAAAAAAGACCGCGAAGGCTACAACGGTTACTGGGACGACATTTCACCCTTTATCAAATACGGCTGCATAAAAGAGCGTGATTTCTACGACAAGCTGCGCGGCAGTATCCTATACAAAACCATAGATGGCCGCTATCTGACACTGGACGAGTTAACCGAAGGCGAAGCTACCGGCAAAACAGTCTATTATGTAACCGACGCGCAAGTGCAGTCCCAGTATATAAACATGTTCGAGGAGCAAGGCCTGATGGCGGTAGAGTTGACCACGCGATTGGATGCGCCATTCATCTCATATCTAGAAACATATGAGCAAGAAGTAAAATTCCAGCGCATAGACTCCGACCTTACCGATGCATTAAAAGGCGAAGGCGAAGAAGAAAAGAACGAAAACCTAGAAACATACTTCCGCGAACTGATTAAAAGTGAGAAATTAAATGTAAAGCTGCAGCCACTAAAATCCGAAGGCGTTTCGGCTGTGATACTGCTAAGCGAACAATCCCGCCGTATGCAAGAGATGAGCAAAATGTACGGCGGCGGAACGATGCCGTTAGGGATGTTCGAAGATGAACTAACGTTGGTGCTTAACCGCAACCATAGTCTAGTCAAAACATTCCTAGATATTAAAGAAAACGCCGGCCGCGCAGAGGACACCGAACTGATAGCCCACCAGCTATACGACCTAGCAATGCTAAGCCATAAGCCTCTCCCCGGCGAGCATATGAAGCGTTTCATAGAGCGTAGCAATAAAATAGCGGAAATGATTGCCGCACGTTAACGCCTAAGAGTCAGCCTCCAGTTCTTTGGGCCATCTGGGCAATACGGCCTAAAGGGCTGGATGCTGGCTTTCAAAAATATTGGTTTCGATACTACCAGCAAATGTTTTCCAGAAAGGGTTTAATCATGCGAGATTTTTTTAGCTTAGAAGGGCCTTTCAACAAATACGGCGGAATGCTGGCCGATACGGTTATTCTTAGTCTGGTGTGGCTGTTCTTCAGTGTTATAGGGCTTGGGCTTACTGTTGGTGCGTCTACATCGGCTATGTTCTATGTATCAACACGCCGCATAGCTAACCGTGAGGGCTATATAACCAGCGATTTCTGGTTCGCGTTTAAGACCAACTTCAAAAAGGCCACAATTATATGGCTGATGATTTTGGTATCATTGTTTTTGGTATGGTTTAACATTAATAATGTGGAAATTGTAGGCACGATGGCAATTATAATCTTCCCCGCCCAATTTGTGTTCTTGTTGGAGATTTCGATTATGTCTGTCTATATCTTCCCGATGAACGCGCGGTTTGATATGGGTGTTAAACAGCTGATTAAAAGCGCTTTCTTTATGGCAAACAGGCATTTGTTAACTTCGATAATATGCTTGAGTATGATTGTTGCCGGGGCGCTTGTATTTTACATGATGCCGCCGCTTGGGCTATTTCTTGTACCTGGGTCTTACGCTATGCTTTCATCTTATTTGATTATGAAGATTATAAAAAAATACCGCCCCGAAATAGATAAAGACCCTGTGCTGGAAATTCAGGAAATAGAGGCCCAAAAAGAAGAGGAGCGGCGCAGGCAGCGTTTTAATTCTTCCGCGAACAGCCAAAGCGAAAGCAATGATGGAAGTGAAGGTGAAATAATAACCGAATCGGATGCTTTTTGGGCTATTCAAGAAGAAGACGAAGAAATAATAACTGCTGACAACATATTTGACGATGAAAATGACGGCAAAGATAAAGGCGATATATGGTCGCAGCTGAGGGAAGCCGGAGACGCAGAAAAAGCGGAGTAGGGCATTCTAGCAATGATTTGATGCGCCTTGTATATAGAATTAAGGGTATCACAAAAAAGGGGGCATGGAAGTGAAATATAACTTCGATGAGGTAATTAATAGATACAACACAAATTCGTATAAATACGATTTCCCCGAAGCTTTCAATAAACCCCCGGACGCGATTCCCCTATGGGTGGCGGATATGGATTTCCGCATTCCACCGGAAGTTATGGCCGCCATTCAAAAAGTTGCCGATCATGGGGTTTACGGCTATACAGGGGTCAAGGACGATTACTTCTCTGCGGTAGCAAGTTGGTTCGCTGAAATGCATGACTATCATGTCCAAAGTGACTGGATGGTAAAAGTGCCGGGTGTTGTATTTGCCCTAGGCATGGCAATAAAAGGGCTGACCGCACCCGGTGACGCGATTGTTATACAAAAGCCCCTGTATTACCCAATAGAGAATACAATAGTAGCTAATAACCGCGTTGCTATAGACAACCCGCTGGTATATAGCCAAGGCCGTTACGCCATAGATTTTGCTGACTTCGAGCGGAAAATTGTGGAAAACAATGCGCGGATGTTTATACTATGCAACCCACACAACCCGGTAGGCCGCGTATGGACGCATGAAGAACTTTTAAGCATGGGGCGTATATGCCAAAAACACAACTGCTTAGTGGTTTCGGATGAGATACACTGCGACATCGTTTTTGGCGGGCATAAGCATCTGGTTTTTTCTACGATAAGCGAGGGGTTTGCCGATTTTTCGGTTATATGTACAGCCCCGTCTAAAACGTTTAACTTGGCAGGGCTGCAAAACTCTAATATCTTCATCCCTAACGCGGATTTACGGGCGCGATTTGCCCATGAGATATGGGCCACAGGCTATGCCCAGCTTAATATTATGGGGCTTGTGGCATGCCAAGCCGCATACTTGCATGGGCGGGAATGGCTGGCACAGTTGATGGTGTATTTAGCCGGGAATGCCGCCTTTGTATGTGAGGTACTGGCAGCGAAGTTACCGCAAGTAAAGCCCGTCGCTCTTGAGGGGACTTATTTGCAATGGCTGGATTTTACCGCCCTAGGCTTGCCGCATGATGAGCTTGAAGAAAGGCTTAGCCGTGCTAAGGTATGGTTGTCCCGTGGCACAGCCTTTGGCGCGGCGGGTGCCGGGTTTTTCCGTGTTAACTTGGGTTGCCCGCGGAGTGTGCTGGAAATGGCTATGGAGCGGGTGGTCAGCGCTTTTAAGTAACGATCTCAAAAATAAAAATCTTACAAGAAAGCAGGCGTGTATGAAAATAGTATTTATGGGTACACCAGAGTTTGCGGTACCCCCACTTAGGCAACTTCTGGCACATCATGAAGTGATAGCCGTGTTAACGCAGCCCGACAGGCCTGCGGGGCGCGGTCATAAAATGCAAATGTCTCCAGTAAAGGCATTGGCGCTTGAAGCCGGGATAGAGGTATTGCAGCCCGAGACCCTAATCATAAAACGGCATAATGCCGACAATACCGCAGCAAAAGAAATCCGCGATTATTTGGCAAAGCTGAACGCGGATATTTTTGTAGTTGCGGCCTATGGACTGATTTTACCCAAGGCTGTGCTTAGCATGCCACGGCTTGGTTGTATAAATATACATGCTTCATTATTGCCAAAATACCGTGGCGCGTCGCCGATACACATGGCGATTATGGACGGCGAAACCGTCACCGGCATCACAATTATGCAAATGGACACAGGCATAGACACTGGTGATATGATTTTACAACGGCAGTTGGATATAGGCCCAACCGAACGCATCCAAAGCTTACATGACCGTATGGCGGCACTAGGCGGGGAATGCATAGTAGATGCGCTTGCTGAAATAGAAGCTGGAACAGCCATATACACGCCGCAAGACGATGCTGCATCTTCCCATGCGCCAATGATAAAAAAAACCGATGCATTGATTAACTGGGCATGGCCCACAGCAAAGATAACAAACTTAATCAGAGCCTTCGACCCATGGCCAGGGCCGCATACACTGTACAAAGATACAGTTATAAAGATATGGCAAATAGAAGAAGCCATCTCTACCGAAGAAGCCCCCTCCGGCACGATATTAGTTGCTGACCCAGCTAAAGGCCTGCTTGTACGTACAGGCGACGGTGCCGCATGGGTACAAGAGCTTCAAGCCACCGGCGGCAAAAGAATGAAGGTAGCAGACTATCTTCGCGGCCGCAATATTGGGGTAGGGGAGCGCTTATGTACCACTCTGCGAATGTAGCACATGCGTAAAATTTATATTTTAGGGTTCCATTTTTGCTTTAAGTATAGGCTTGAAGAAAAGGTTAAATCATTCAAAAATGGCATATAGTTGCGGGTAGATGAGTGAAATATGATACAGGGCATATAGTTGTCGTGTTTAGCATGTTATACTCGAACTTAAAAAGGAGAAATATTAATGAATGAAAACATTTTCGAACGCTCAAACCAACTTATTAAGTCCTGCAACACCGCATACATAGGTGTGATTGGCGAAAACGGCTTCCCGTCTGTTTCTACAGTTATGCCTGTGAACACGGATAGCCTTTTTGAAACTTTCTTCGCAACAGGTTTAGCATCAAACAAAGCAATGCGCTTACAAAAAAATAACCAAGCAAGCGTCTGCTATCACGTAGGCGGTAACAACATAACCCTTGTAGGTACCGCTGAAATTTTGACAGATCAAGCAACAAAAAGCCGGTTCTGGCATAAAGAAGGTTTTCTCGAACACTTCCCCGGCGGCGAAACAGACCCAAACTATTGCATAATCAGGGTTACAACAAAACGCTTTTCCCTATGGGTGGATAACGAATATGCCCAGTTATCAATTGATGAACTGCTGACAGTCCAGTCTCGCTGCGGTATGGTATGTAGTGGCTGTAGCAGTTTTATAGATGGCAGCTGCGTTGGCTGTATTGCGTTAAACGGAAAATCATCATGGGGTGATCGCGATTGCAGTACATCCAGATGCTGTATAGATAAAGGCCATGCCCATTGCGGAAAATGTGCCGATTTCCCATGCAACGATATAACAGGCATGTCTATCGGCGACGATGATGCCTGTGATCATGTACCCGGGGCAAGTTTGGCAATATGCCGCGCATGGGCAGAAAGAGGATGCGCCAGCTAGACCGCCGGCTGTTAAAAGGCCGTTTTCAGGGGGGTAACCTAGGATGGATAGAACGTGAAGATTTAGAGTTATTTGCCGGATTATCAAGAAAACCTTTGGACAAGCCTACATCAAGGCATACAGCAATCCTTGAACTGCTAGAACGGGAAGGGCCAATGAACATCCAGGATTTGACGCGCTTTTATGGCCGCTTACTCGTAATTTCGTTATAGTTCTAATAACATCATATCTGCTACCTTTCGTACCAACTAGCCTGCTCGCGATACATTCGGGCATACTTTCCATCCTGCGCCATTAACTGTTCATGAGTACCCAATTCACATATCCGGCCGTCTTCCATAAGCAAAATGCGGTCAGCAATTTTTGTCGAGCCAAGCCGGTGCGTTACTAAAATCGCCGTTTTATCTTTTGCTGATTCGTTAAACAAGCGAAAGATATTAGATTCCTCTATTGGGTCAATAGCGGCAGTTGGTTCATCTAGTATTATTACATCATTGTTTCGGTACAAACCACGAGCGATTGCTATCCGCTGCCATCCGCCGCCAGATAATTCTGTGCCATCAAAGTCTCTTGAAAGCATTGTATCAGGCCCATTAGTAAGGTGTGAAAATTGCGCTCCTGCTTCTTCAGCTGCCCGTTCCACATCGTTTTGATTTTCCACATCGCTGATTTTTATATTTTCTGTTGCGGTTAGCTTGTACCGTATGAAACTTTGAAATACACCTGATATGCGGCTGAATCGTTGTTTTGAGGCAAAACTACTTATATCATTCTCACCATACCGTGTTGTGCCGGATATTGGATTATAAAGCCCCATAATGATTTTAGTTAGCGTCGTTTTGCCTGCTCCATTTTCGCCAACAATCGCAAGCGTTTCACCCTGCTTTATAGTAAGGGTGATATCATTAAGAACATATCCTCTGCCAAGGCTGGATGAATATTTCGCGTCTTGCTCGCTCAAGCATTCAGGGTAAGCGAAATAAATATTATCAAGGCGTATGTCTGCCTTTTTATCAAATGGTGTGATATATCCTTCTTCTTTTGGGGTTCTCATAAATTCGTATGTGAATGAGGCTGTACTCATTTCCTTCAACAAATCTCCGAAATAATCCACCATTCCTTTCAGTAAATCGTTCATACGCTCTAATGAATAAAATACAGCCGCGAAAGCACCTACAGAAATCGCGCCATCTATTACATAGTAAACCAGCAGTGCAAGTATTCCAGCATACCCCAGTACATTAACGAGCCGCAATAATAATTCTACATATGCTACTTTACGCTCTGCTTTTATTGACGCTTTATTAAAGCGTTTCATTGAATCATTGAACAGTCCGAAGAAATAACCTGTCACACCCAATGTGCGGGTCTCTTTAACATATTCCTTTCCAGTGATACAGCTTTCCAAATACTCTGTTTGCCGGCGTAGCCCGGCGTTTTGCTCTGTAAACTTACGTATCACGCCCGCCCGGATAACCTGCGCAAGTAAGACCGATACAAAAATAATAAAAAGCGCAGCAAGCAGGATTGGCTTGACACTAACTAGGAATATCGAAGTAAAGATAAGAAACGGAATAAAATAAAATGTGAATTGTATGATAGACCGGCCGGCTGATGGGGCATCCTCGCTACCGATTTTCGCCTTTTTCATGCGGTCGAAGGTTTCGGTTTTTTCAAAATCTATTAACGGGATACGCTGGATGCGTTCGTGATATCGCGCCATTAAATATCCGCTGCCCCTGCGCCAGAAGTAGCCCTGACCAATCCATGCGACAGTATTTACAACTGGGAATGTGATAAGCAAAACCGTAAGCGGCATTGCTGCCAGTATCACTTCATTTATATTAAAGTGCCCATTTATATACTCTGCCACAGCGTCAAAAAAGTGGCGCATGGCGAATATCTCCCCGACCTGAACGGCGCATAGCAGTGACGCGCTTATTATCAACCCGGCAAACGTAGGCGGATGCGCGCGCCAGCAATTGGCGATACTGCTTGCTGCTACTTTTATATATGAGGGTTTGTGTTTAATGGCGTTCATCATACCAACTCCTTTGACTTTTGAACATTTCGGCATATATTCCGTTTGCAGACATTAGCTCGTCGTGTGTTCCCGTTTCGGCGATGATGCCGTTATCCAGTACAAATAACATATCGGATAATTTTGTTGAACCAAGCCTGTGACTAATAAGCAGTGATGTTTTATCTCTAGTAATTTCGGCAAATCGTTTATATAATTCGCTTTCCATCATAGGGCTAAGGCTTGCGGTTGGTTCATCTAAAATCATAAACGGTGTATTTGCGTATAATGCGCGGGCTATCGCTATTTTCTGCCATTCGCCGCCCGATACGTCCGCGCCATCTTCATAGATTTTGCCGAGTGGTGTGTGTTCGTTTTTTGGCAATTTGGCTACGACTTCATCCAATTCTGCTAATCGTAGGGAAACACTAAGACTTCCTTGTGCATTACCATGGTTAGAATATACCGGCTGTACGGTTTTTTCACGGCCAAATACAATATTATCAATAAGCGGTATATGGTATTTAGCAAAATCTTGATAAACGATAGAAAAAAGACGGCGCAGCTCATCGGTTGCGAAATTAGCTATATCCACGCCGTTTATCAAGATTTCGCCTTCAAAATCCCGGTAAAGGCCAAGCAATATTTTTGAAAGCGTGCTTTTTCCCGCACCGTTTTGACCAATCAGTGAATATTGCTTGCCGCTTTCGATAGTAAGATTAACGCCGTTCAAAACATAGTGGCTGTTGGGCGTATATCGAAAACGTAAATTGCGGATTTCTAAACGGCTGAAATCTTCCGGTGTATCATCTGAATTGAGCCGATATCGATATACATCAGCATAGTCATTACGAGAGCCGCGAAGCAATCCGAGGCTGCCGGAAAACAATGGCTTCTGCTGGACTATTTCCTCCGGCAAAGCAAAAAATCGGGTAAAGTCTCTCATATACTCGTTATGTTCGACCGAATCACGTACCAATGGCGCGAGTATTCCGGTTATCATTCTTGCAAGGCCGAATAATGCCCCCACTAACGATACATATAAACCATGCGACATAGCATTTTCACTAACAGATGGCAGTAAAGCGAAAACGGCAATAATTGCTAGCACTTTTAATATTAACTCGCAGGCGCTAATGGCCGATTCCTCTATGGCAATTGATTTTGTTACTAAGTTGCTGCGCTCCAGATGTGTCGCGGAAAATTTGTTATTTACATAATCGGCATAGCCAAAAAGGGTACGTTCTGCCGCTGTCTCTCTTCCTACCAGAATATCTGAAAGATAGTAGTGTTTTCTTGTTAGCTTCGTGCAGGCCTTAAACATTCCATAAATTTTACGCCCACCCCGGTGTGCAATATACAAGATTGGAATGGTGCTAATAACAAACAACGGCATTATCCACCAAATATGCGCAACAATGAGAAGCGATATCCCAAAAACTTGAATAGATAGCCGTACAATTTTCATGCTGCTACTAAATATGGCCATTATATGCCCTTCTGCCATTTGCCCCTTCGTGCCATCGCTAACACGAGAAATTAAATCAAGCGTTTCAGGGTTTTCTAATAGCATGAATGATATTTGCGTATGTTTTTGAATTATTTGTGGCCGTAATTTTTCTTTTAACGCATTTTCAAGACTTTTATCTGCTATACGGATAATTAATTGACTTACTTGTAAATATGCGTAATATACCGCCATCAATATAATTGTTATGATAACCGGTGTTAGTTCGCCGTAATTATTTACAAACGAAACAGCATTGTTTATAAAGTAAGCTACAACAAGAACCATGAGTGGCGCTAGCACACCATTCATAAATTCTATAATCAGTTTAATTGATGCAGCTACCTTCGCATATCTAAAACAAAAGCCAATGGCACTTGCCATACTATATTTTACATTTTTCATATATTTTCCTCTCTCATTTTGACATTAAAAAAGCCCGGATGTCCAATACGGCACCCGGGCATAACAGTCTAAAATAAGCTCATAAAAGAGGGCTTAAATCATGTCATAATAGGCTCGTATCGGCAAAAATGGGCATAGTTACCCCTACCCCAAGCTAATACGAACGAAGCGGATGCAGTCATAGCACGGTATTTACGAGTATCAGACATTGATGCTATAGCCATTTGCCCCGCCTCCATTTAAATAATTTGACCAAATCATAGCATGATGGTGGTATATGTTCAAGGATAGAATTTGATTATAATTAATTTTCTCAAGTAATTTTACATCACCACATATCAGGCGAAACAAATGTTCATGCATGTGATTTAGAGTAATACGTTGACATATACCCTCCACTATTATAGTCTTCACCGAAATAAACCGTTGAGACGGGAGTAAAGGCAGTTACACACCATACAGAGAGTTTGTGGGTTGCGAGTGCCATTGGCATTGGCAATAGCTGAGAATCAAGCAGGGTATGTGGGCTGTCAAATGGGCCGTTGAGGGCGTGGTCAAAAGTCATATGCAGGCAGTATGCATGCAGGTGTTATTTCGAATCGAAATGCGGTCATTTCAAAATCGAAATGACTGGCTGAGTATTCCACGACGTGAGCGCATACGTTAGTTGCGAGGGGTATGATGTACCCCCATGAGCGCACGGGTCTGCCCGTGAATCAAGGTGGCACCGCGGATATCATCCGTCCTTGACTATGATTTACATGTCAGGGAGGGGTGTTTTTTTATGCCATGAAAAGAAATATCTAGCACGAAAATAGGAAATAACACAGTCGCGAAAATAGCCCAACTCGTGACAATACCACTCCGGAATGCGCGAACGCGCATTCCTTACAAAGTTTTTGATTAGACTTTACCAAAAAGGAGAAACAACTATGACAAAAGGCAAATTCGGAAAATTTGGCGGGCAGCATGTACCTGAAACCCTAAAAGCGCCAATAGCTAAACTGGAAGCAGCATATGAAAAATATATAAATGACCTAGAATTTCAAAAAGAACTAGGCGAATTGTATTCACAATACGCAGGCAGGCCATCTGTGCTGTATTATGCCCGTAATATGACCGCGGACTTGGGTGGTGCAAAAATTTACCTAAAGCGCGAGGATTTAAATCATACAGGTAGCCATAAAATTAACAATGTACTGGGTCAAGCCTTGCTGGCAAAAAAAATGGGAACAAAACGCCTGATAGCAGAAACGGGTGCCGGCCAACACGGTGTAGCAACCGCAACCGCCGCTACGCTACTAGGCATGGAATGTGAAGTTTACATGGGGCAGGAAGATATAGAGCGCCAAGCCCTAAATGTTTACCGTATGAAACTTCACGGTGCAAAAGTCCACAGCGTAACCTCCGGTACAGCAACCCTAAGCGATGCCGTAGACGCGGCAATTGCCGCATGGTGTACAAGCGACGATGATACGTACTATCTTTTAGGCTCCGCAGTAGGGCCGCACCCATTCCCAACCATGGTGCGGGATTTCCAAGCTATAATTGGCCGTGAAATTAGAGAACAGATGATGGCCGCCGAAGGCCGATTACCAGATAGTGTAATCGCTTGTGTAGGTGGCGGCAGTAACGCAATCGGTACATTCTATGATTTCATACGTGAGGGAAGCGTGGAACTTGTGGGTTGTGAAGCCGCAGGCAAGGGCCTAAATACCCAATACCATGCCGCTACCGTAACAAAAGGCCGCGCTGGCATTTTCCACGGAATGGAGACATATTTCGTACAAGACGACGCTGGCGGGCTTGCCCCTGTATATTCTATTTCGGCGGGGCTGGACTACCCGGGTGTTGGCCCAGAGCATGCCCACTTGCACGACATAGGCCGCGCACGCTTTGTAGCCATAACAGATGATGAAGCTGTAGCGGCATTCGAATATTTGGCACGGGTAGAGGGTATTATTCCTGCAATAGAAAGCGCGCACGCAATTGCCTATGCGATGAAGTACGCGCCAACTTTGTCAAAGGATAAGATTATCGTAGTAACTGTTTCCGGGCGTGGCGATAAGGATGTAGAGTCAATGGCGCGGTATCGCGGGCAACTAGGCGATTAGATGCAGGTTTTATAGCATTTCCGCTTGAAATTGAGTTTCATCAATCGCCCGTTGCCCGAAGAGAATTCTGCGTGTGTTTCGTGCATAAACCACGCAAATGCGTTCGCAGAATTGGCTCGTACTCAGCTCATTTTAAGTAGAAATGCTTTAAAGGAGGTATTCACATGATAAGACGTGATAAAAACAACTACTATCTAGATATAGCCGAACAAGTAGCTAATAGATGCACCTGCATAAGAAGACACTACGGTGCGGTAATAGTAAAAGATGATGAAATAATATCCACGGGCTATGTAGGCGCGCCTCGGGGCAGAAAAAATTGCACAGACCTTGAGTCTTGTGTGCGCGAAGAGAAAAATATAGCGCGCGGCGAAAGATATGAGCTATGCCGCAGTGTCCATGCCGAAGCCAATGCAATAATTAGCGCATCCAGAAAGGATATGCTGGGTGGCTCAATATACTTAGTAGGCAAAGATATAAGAACTAATAGTTATGTAGAAAACGCAAGCAGCTGCGCAATGTGTAAAAGATTGATAATCAACGCGGGTATTGCTTACGTGTATATCCGTGACGATAAGGAGAATTTCCGGGTAGCAGATGTTGAGGATTGGATAGCGAACGATGAGTCATTAGAAGGGCAATTTGGATATTAATGCGATACGAACATTATTTTATTTATAGGAGGTAGACATATACTTGAAAGCATAGCCCAAGAGCGACGAAAAAATAAGCCGAAATTTGAGGATATAGTGGCATCAAGAACAAGCATGAACGATGATGAAAAACAAGTCGCTTATAGGTTTTTGGACTATTGCTATGCGCAAGCAATCACATACACATGGAGTTCGACCAACCGATGGAATCTTAAAATCAAGGGGAAGATTATCGAATACATTTGTATCGGCGTAAGAAGCCACGATGACAATTCATGGCGTATATTATTAGACCTTAAAGAACTCTTGCAATACGAAGAATTTATTCAGCAAGAGGGTCTGACAGAGATTATATGCAATAACGTAAATTATTGTGAACGATGCAATCATAAAAATCCATGCTATGGTTCTGCAACAGTATTATCGAATTACACTAAATGGTTCACATTTTGTTTTATCGCAAATTCATCTGTATGAGAAGTAAGCAAAAATATTAAACAAGATATGGAATGAAATATTTATTAGATACTCATGCCTTGATATGGTATTTTGAGGATTCATAGGACATGTCCATAAAGGTAACAAGCCTAATTGATGACCCTATATATCAAAAATTTATCAGTGTAACCTCTTTGTGGGAAATCGCTATTAAATCGAATATAGGAAAATTGAACAGTATGACAGTTTTGTAAGCAAATTTAATAAAGCCGATGCAATGCTTGAAAGATTGCTTTCAGAATTAATAACCGATATCCATAAAAGTTTCAAGGCCTTTGTACCTAAGCGGTTGGACGGCCAAATTAACCAATGGGTGTCGGTTTATGTTCATAGTATTATCGGGTATGTGGCGGATGAATTAATTAATCGCGGTGTACTTGAAAAGCCAGATGATGAAAAGCCCCTGACAAACGGGGTGGTTTGCGTAATGGGGGAATATGTAAACCATTAGGATGTGTGCTACAAATGGTGGAAATAACGCAGTACAGACAAGTTTCATACAGAATCACTAAAGCTATGGTAAAATGGCTTTACTGGCTGAATAGATTATCAGTTTATCTATTCAATTCAACAGTAAGGGCGCACTTATGTACCACCATGTGGTACGTGCGTAAAATTTATATTGTATACGGAAGGAAATCTAAAATGTCGCAAAAAAATGATATACCTATCTTTGAACAGGGAACTAAAGAACAAAAGGAAAATAAACCTACAATGAAAGAAGCAGGTGATTATTTTTTAGAAGATAATCTAAAAGAGAGCGTGGTATGTTTACTGGAACTATGCCATGAATTAAAAGTAAAAATAAATTGGTACGGAAAAAACTCTTATCGCGGCACTTACAAAGGGAAGCGCGTTTTATTATGCAATTTTATCGACAAAAATCAGCTTCGTATTGGATTATCATTAGCCGATGCACATAATAAGGGCGAATTGGAAAAGGTATTATATATACTGCCAAATGATTTAAGAACAGAATATATAACCAATGAAACAAAACATTGCGGTCGGTGTATGGGGTCTTCTTGCGATTTCAATTTTGATTTTGAGGAAGATGGCGACATTTACCGACTTTGCGTTCATAACGCGGGCTATATACTTTATAATCCCACACCAGAGAAGTTTAAAATCGTAAGTCAGTTTATCAAACTGAGAGTTGAATATATAGATTCCACAAAATGAAAAATCTAAATAACGTGTATAATAAGCATTAGTGGCGTTATTTCCACCCTTCACGGCATACGCCATAAAAGGCTGTCTTCGCAGAAGTGAGCATAAGCTGCAAAGAAAGATATTTTTGTTAGCGATATAATAATCATCGAGGAGGTGACACATGGATTGGTTTGAAAGAATGAACTCGGCAATGGACTATATCGAAAACAACCTAACAGGGAAAATTGAACTTGAAAAAGCCGCAAAACTAGCTTTTTGCTCGGTATATCATTTTCAAAGGATATTTACATTAATAACAAATATACCTTTTATGGAATATGTACGTCGCAGAAAAATGAGTTTAGCTGCTGTTGATTTACAACAAAAAAAGAGTAAGGTTCTTGATATTTCACTTAAATATGGTTACGAGTCCCATTCCGCGTTTACCCGTGCGTTTAACCAGATACACGGGGTTTCGCCAATGTCTGCGCGCGACAAAAATGTGAACTTGAAATCATATCCACGTATTTACTTCCATCTTTCTGTAAAAGGAGACATAGCGATGGATTATAAAATCGAACGCAAAATGGCATTTTCTATTTTTGGCAAATCAAGAAAGTTTAAGCGTGACGTAGTGTATACTCAAATACCTGAATTTTGGAATGGCAGCACTACAGATGGAACTGCAGAGCGAATCCTTACCCAAGCAGGCAAAAAACTGCCGTCAATATATGGACCTGACATTTATGGCAGTGACGATATGCTACTTTTTGCGGCTAATCTTGGGCATGACGATGAAGGGATGCGGTATATGATATGCCAAATCAAGCCTGATAGCGATGTATCAGACGATTTTGAAATTATTAACATATCTGAACTTGACTGGATTATTTTCACAACTAAGCCAGTAACTATTGAAGCCATAACAGACTCTGTGCAGGATTTATGGAAACGTTTAGGTGCAGAATGGTTTTCACAGAATCCAGAGTTTGAATATGCCAATGCACCATCAATGGAATTATACTACCATGCAGGTAAAGGCTTGTTTAAGGCTGAGGTAGCTATTCCTCTCGTTAGGAAATAGCACTTTCATTAGAACATGCACCTGAATATGAATCACCTACAAATCGTATACGGGTCTTATAGTTATGATGCGGAGTTGCGAAGAAATTATATGTTTTTTATAGGAGGAACTGATATTTATGAAGACACAAATAGTGCTTACAGTCAACGGCAGTAGTCGCGAGGCGATGGAATTTTATTCGCAAATATTCGATGTAACGTTCAGCATGGCGACATATGGAGAAATACCACCTGATCCTGATAATCCTTTGCGAGAATCGGATAAGGATAAAGTTGCTTGGGGCAACATGATAATTGGCGATATGAAAATAAATTTCGGTGACAAGCTATCTGATTTGCCTTTTGTTGCTTGTGATAACGTCATATTACATTTGTTGGTCGAAGGCGCGGAAGAAGCTTCAAGGATTTTTAACGAATTGAAAATAGACGGCGAAGTCATGGAAGACTTGCACGAGGAGTTCTTTGCGAACATATACGGGAAAGTTACGGATAAATTCGGCGTAGTGTGGAACATCCTTGGCTTAGGCCCTATAGCGTATGAGAAAGGTATAAAATAATTGTTTTCCCTACCTCTCAAACATATTAAGAATTTCCGTGCAAATCAGCAGTTTAGCGGCCGCGGTTACGACTGTCCTAAACAAATAAAAACCACGCTCGCATATATGCGACGTGGTTTTTATTTTGTTAAATGAGTACGCTTTAGTTGTTTCATTTTCTCACTTTTACCAGCTAAAACAACCCACTAATAACCCCATTTTCATCAACATCTATATCCACTGCAGCAGGGACCTTGGGTAGTCCCGGCATGGTTAGTAAATCGCCTGTAAGCGCCACTACAAACCCTGCCCCGGCAGAAAGCCTTACTGCGCGCACAGTAATAGTGAAATCTGTGGCTGCGCCTAAGCGTTTTGGGTCATCTGTGAAGGAGTATTGGGTTTTGGCCATGCAGACCGGTAGATTACCATAACCCAACTTTTGTAGATTGCGTATTTGCTTTGCTGCTTCAGCGGTCAGGACTAAGCCGTTTGCGCCATATATTTGCTTGGCTACTGCTTCCATCTTGGTTTTTAGATTCTTGTCAAGTTCATAGGTATGACGGAAGGCTGGGGTACTATTTGTAGCGGCTAGTACGGCCTTACCCAATTCTAATCCGCCGTCTCCTCCCTTGCTAAATACTTCTGATAACGCGCATTCTGCGCCCTGTGCTTCTACTGCCCCACGTACATATGCGATTTCTTTTTCTGTATCGGCAGGGAAGCGGTTTATTGCCACCACGCATGGCAGGCCGAAGGTTTTTGTTATGTTACGCACATGACGCTCTAAGTTTGGTATGCCTGCGGCTAGGGCTTCCATATTTTCCTGCGTCAATTCTTCCTTGCCGCAGCCACCGTGGTATTTCAATGCGCGGATTGTAGCAACCAACACAACCGCAGCCGGGGCTAATCCCATTCTGCGGCACTTAATGTTAAGGAATTTTTCCGCACCCAAATCCGCACCAAAGCCTGCTTCTGTCACAACATAGTCGCCTAACCGCGCGGCAAGATTGGTTGCTACAATTGTGTTGCAGCCGTGGGCGATATTCGCGAATGGCCCGCCATGGAGTATTGCGGGGGTGCCTTCAAGGGTTTGTACGAGGTTGGGGTCAAACGCGTCTTTTAACAGTGCCGTCATGGCACCTTGGGCGTTTAGGTCGCCTGCGGTTACGGGCTTGCCACTATAGGTATAGCCCACAACAATGCGGGCTAGGTTTTCTTTAAGCGCCGTCAGGCTTTCAGATAAACAGAATGTAGCCATTACCTCTGACGCGGCAGTTATATCGAAACCGTCTTCCCTTGGGGTGCCGTTGGCCTTGCCGCCAAGGCCATTTATCATGTTGCGAAGCTGGCGGTCGTTCATGTCCAGCGCGCGGCGCCATACTACTTGGCGTGGGTCTATGCCAAGGGCATTGCCTTGGTATATATGGTTGTCCAAAATGGCAGCGAGCAAGTTATTGGCAGCGGTTATCGCGTGGATATCACCGGTGAAATGCAGGTTTATGTCTTCCATAGGCACGACTTGCGCATAGCCTCCCCCAGCCGCGCCACCCTTTACACCGAAAACCGGGCCAAGGGACGCTTCACGTAGGCAGATAACAACGTTTTTATCTTGGGGAACAAGTTTCGATAGCGCGTCGCCTAGGCCTACGGTGGTGGTGGTTTTTCCCTCGCCGGCGGGGGTGGGGCTTATAGCTGTTACTAGAATTACTTTGCCAGGTTGCTTGCCGCTACCGGTGTAGCGGTGGTTGATTTTGGCTTTGTACCGGCCGTATTGTGAGATATCGTCCTCTGGTATGCCTAAGTTTGCGGCTATTTCTGTTATTGGCTTAAGCCTTGCGGCTTGGGCTATTTTTATGTCTGATTGCATTTGAATCGCTCCTTTATTTATGATGTGCGGAAAATGTTTACCATTAGTATCAAAACCGGAAAATGCATCCCTGCCCTTCGGGAAGGGTTTATTATTGGTTTGCGGATTGGTAAATAGCTAAAATATCATTCTTGTCTAACGGTTTGAAACTTCCCACCAGCCGCTTACCATGATGTACACAGAAATCCGCCAGCTGGTCAATCACATCATCTGGCTGGGGGCCTATGCCCAGCGTGGTAAAGTTTACGGGCATTCCTATTTGCCGGAAATACTCTTCTGCTTCCTCGATGCCTTTCACTGCTGCTGTGTTATCATCTTCACAAGACACGCCCCATACATTGCGGGCGAACTGCGCAAACCGTTCCGGATTAACCGCCATCGTATACCGTGCCCAATGCCCCCACATAGTTGTAAGGCTAGCCCCATGCGCTACATTAAAGCGTCCACTTAGCTCATGTCCAAGCTGGTGAACAGAAAAGTCGAAAGTCCGCCCCAGCCCGCATATCCCGTTATGCGACAGGCTGCCGCTCCACATAAGTTCGCTTTGGGCCTGATAGTCGGACGGATTTGAAAGCGCCTTTAAGCCATTTCTGATAACAACCCTAAGTAATCCCTCCGCAATTTCGTCGGTCATCTCGTTTGTTTGCGTTATATTGCATTCGGGGGAGAAATAGCGGTCCATTGTATGCATCATAATATCCGCTATGCCGCAGGCTATCTGATACTTAGGTAGGCTGAAAGTTAGTTCCGGGTTCATTATCGCAAAACGCGGCCGGTTATACTCTGTGTTCAAGCCTCTTTTTTGCCCGGTATCGGTGTTGGTTAGCACGGCAGAGTTACTTGTCTCACTGCCCGCAGCGGAAATTGTTAGCACTACCCCAACAGGCAAGGATACTGCAACTAATTCTTCCCTAAGCCAAAACTTCCAGATATCAGTCTCACTATTTGCCACGCCATGCGCAATGGCCTTAGCCGCGTCGATAGCACTGCCGCCGCCTACAGCCAGCAAAAAGTCTGCGCCAAAATCAAGCGCTGCTTTTACCCCAGCCCGCGCAAAAGAGAGATGCGGGTTGGGTGTAGCCCCACCAAACTTCAAAAACTCAATGCCTGCGCCGGCCAATTGCTCTGTGATTTTGTCCAGCAACCCTGACTTAACCACGCTACCCTCGCCATAAACAACCACTACACGTGTGCCGCCATGTTTCGTTACCATCTCGGCAACCTGTCCTTCTGTCCCGTGCCCGAATAAAATCTCGGTAGGGGTGAAATAAGTAAATCCTTGCATTAACTGCCTCCTTTAGACCATCCCGCATTTTGTTGGGGAATAAACTCTTGTGGTGATCTTTTTCTGCCTTTGGTACACTTCGTGCATTATAACAAAAAGGACTACTATGTTAAAATTAGCTGGCTCTCAGCATATGTTTAACATAATAGTCCCTCTTTCACAACAACTTTGACACAATGCACGAAGTGCATCAAGGTTATTGTGAAAATACCTTTTCATTAATTCTTGTTTCCCTATACTATCATCCTAAAGATGCCCAAAACCGCTGTGCCGCTGCGTTATGGTCGGGGTAATTGGTATTAAATACATGCCTGCTATGGTCGCTATAGTCAACAACAAAGAATAAATAGTTAGTGTTTGTGGGGTTTAAAGCGGCTTCGATACTGGCCCTGCCCGGGTTGCCTATAGGCCCTATTGGTAGGCCGTCACGGGTATGGGTATTGTATGGGGAATCCATATCCAAGTGGTATTGCATTACTCTGCTGGGGTGTATATCTAAAATATATATAGCCGTTGCGTCCATTTGAAGGCGCATTCCCACATTTAGTCTGCGTTGTATTACTTGGGCAACTTTTGCCCTTTCGTCTGCGCGTCCGGTTTCGCCTTCAATAATGGATGCCATTATCATTATCTCATCAAAAGTATAGCCCAGTTCATACGCACGCTGTAGCCACGCACCCTCCATTATATCTTCGAAACGGATAAGCATCCTGATGATTATATCGCGAGGGGTAGGGTTCATAGGAATGTTATAGGTATCAGGGAAAAGATATCCTTCTAGGCGGGTGCGGCCCGGCAAGTCCGGAACATTGTCTAAGAAATGGAAGTTAAAAATGCCATCTTGAGTGTAATCTATAAATTCTTGTTGAGGAAAAAAGCCCCGATACTCGAAATAATAAGCCATGTCGCGGATAGTCCAGCCCTCGCGTACGGTTATCCTTTCCTCACCTACCGCTGCCGCGGTTTGACCTCGTCGTAAGGTGGCATTGATATCGGTATTGGTCATTTGCCTGTTGAGTATATAAGTACCGGCCCTGTAAACTCTGGTACTATTTTTAAGGAACATCTCTAGTCTAAACAGCCACGGGTTTGCGATAAGTTCTTCGAGGTACAGCATTTGGGCAACCTCGGCTCGCGGGGTATCTTCTTCTAATACAAATATTACTTCGTAATCCGGCCCCTCTTCCAGCATTGTAGACGCGAAATAACTGCCAAAATCAAAACCGCGCTGAGTAAAATGGAACATTGCATAGACTATAACCGCCAATATAGCCAAGTTAAAGCCTATGCCCAAGATGAATGTAACTACACTTGATGCTTTATTTGGTTTCATTGATTTTCTCCTTATTAATCGTTTAGGTTTGCCCAATTATCATAAAGGATTGTTAGTGTTTCTTCAAGTGCTGTTTTTTCTTCGAAAATTTCTGTGGCGGCTTTTGCGTCCCGGCTTATTGCTTCATCGTTTAGGCGGGTGTCGCAATCTTTTATCGCGGCTTCGGTTTTGGTTATTTCGGATTCTAATCGCTGGATTTGGGTGTTTTTACGGCGGGCAGCGGATTCTTGCTCTTTTTTGCGCTGATACTCTTCTTTATTGCTTGCGATAGGCATTTCTGTAGGTTTTACTGCTTCTGTTTGAATTTTTTGTTCTGCCAGTTCTTTTTCTTCTGCCTTTTTTTGCAGATAATAGTCGTAGTTGCCGTGGTAGCGGCGCAAACCTGTTGCTTCCATTTCCAGTACCATGGTGGCTGTGTGGTTAATGAAATATCTGTCGTGGGAAATGTATAAGATTGTGCCGGTAAACTCTTTTAACGCGTCTTCTAAAATTTCCTTGGAGTATAAGTCCAGATGGTTTGTTGGCTCGTCTAAGATTAGGAAGTTTGCCCCAGCCAGCATGATTTTAGAAAGGGCTACGCGCCCACGCTCGCCACCAGACAGGGCCGAGATTGGTTTATACACATCGTCGCCAATAAATACGAAAGCACCTAATACCGTGCGGATTTCGGTTTGGGTTAGGCGGGGATAAGTGTCGGCGATTTCTTGGAAGATGTTTTTTTCTTCGCTTAGATGGTCTTGGGCTTGGTCGTAGTAGCCGGTACGCAGGTTTACGCCTTCACGTATGCGGCCAGACTTGGGGGTCAGTTCGCCCATTAGGATTTTTAGCAAAGTCGTCTTGCCTATGCCGTTGGGGCCGATTAGCGCTATACGGTCACCTTTTTTTATTTCGAATGATAAATTGGAGAAAAGGTGCTTTTCGCCGAAAGCCATGCTTAATTCTTCTACTGTTAGCACATCGTTGCCAGACTGGATTTTTGGAGTTAGCCGTAGCCGCATATTCATAGGGGCGGCGGTGGGCTTATCTATACGCTCGATTTTATCCAGCAGCTTTTCCCGGCTTTTTGCGCGTATTATCGCTGCCTCTGTTGAATAGGAGCGTAAAGTTCTAATTACCTCTTGGTGGTGCTTTATTTCCTTTTGTTGCTCGGCATAGTGTTTTTCGGCTATAACTCTGTCGTCGGCCTTCTTTTTAGCGAAATAGGAGTAGTTACCGTTGTATACTGTGGATTTTTTATTTTCGATTTCAATGGTTTTGGTTGTTACTTTGTCCATAAAATAGCGGTCATGGGAGATTAGCAATACCGCGCTGGGTACGGTGCGCAGATATTCTTCCAGCCATGCTACGCTATCTATGTCTAGGTGGTTGGTTGGTTCGTCTAGTAGCATTAGGGTCGGGCGTTCCAATAGTAAGCGGCCCAGCAATGCGCGGGTTTTTTGCCCGCCGGATAGTTCGTAGAAGGGTTGCGTCCACTGGGCTTCTGCAAAGCCTAGGCCTTTTAGCACGCCGCGTACACGGCTTGCAGTACTGTAGCCCTCAGCAGCTTCGAAACGGGAGGTTAGGCTGTCGTAGCGCTTTAGTGAGGCTTCTAAAGCTTCGCTAGTTTCGGCGGCCATGCGCTCTTCTAATGCTCGAATTTCTGTTTCAATTTTTTTAAGGGGCTCGAATACAGCGTCCAAAACTTCGTATAAAGTATTGCCTGCTGGGATGGATTCCAAAAGTGCTGGGTCTGTTTCTGCCATCTGGGGCAGATAGCCTATGTTAAGGCTGGGAGACTTGGTTATTGCGCCCTCGTCCGGTTGCCATTGGCCGGTAAGTATGCGAAATACGGAGGTTTTCCCTGCACCGTTTACGCCTACAAGCGCGGCTTTTTCCCTTTCCTCCAGTATGAACGAAATATTATGGAGGATTTCTTCCGCACCTATGTTTTTTTGTATGTCTTTTAATTGTAGTAGCACAGATATCCTCCTGACTTTTTGAGACATGTCCTGAAACTCCGAATAAGCGGCTATAGCTGGTGAGTATAATCAGGTTGCCGTGCTTTTGTATTGCCTTCCTTATGCCTTTGACGTACTTGGTCATACTTTTCGGTTATATCATCGAAATGGCCTCTGTTATGCTGTTCCCATCCTGTTGTACTTGTGTCTTTATTCATCGGTTTCCATCCTAAAAACATAATCGTCTGGGTTTATTGGGTATTTTACTCCACTCCATATGTCGTCATCGCACTCATATCCTAGATTGCGGATTATAGCTATAGCAAACTCCCTGTATGCTAAGCCCATGGCTGTTATTATGTTGCCATCTATCACGATAGGCGCCCTTTGCTGGTTTTCAAATTCGAAGAAATTTAGCTCTGTACGGGTTTCCTCGAACATGCCTACGCAGTATTTTTTGCCTTTTAGAAGCCCCGCGCGTGCAAGCAGGGTAGGGGAAATAGAATTGCTGGCTATTAGAATATCGTCTCTGCCTATAAATTGTTTGAGGAAGTTTGAATACGTGTCATCGAAAATTACGCCTCTTGGGTCACCGCCTATGCCCGATAGCAGGAGACAGTCGTACTCATCTATTTCAAAATCGTCCAAGGATTTATCGGGGAGGATGTGCAGGCCTTCTTCGCACTTTACTGGTGATTTATCTTTAGCGAATACGACTACTTCTTTCCCGTACATTTCTAAACCGGTCAAAGTTAATGCGATTTCATAGTTACAGAACATTGGGTAGATAAGGAATGCTGCTTTTTTGGCTCTCTGCATGATGTTTCACCTCATACTTCCTTTGTAGTATGTACTTTGGGTAAGCCTGATTATGGCTCCCTGCGCACTAACACACCCTTCATGGACTCTGTCTTATTGTGAGTTTGATAGACTTGTACTTTTTCCTCCTCTGTGCACCCTATAAGTAGTTTTATTTCAGAATCACGCTTTTTTAGGTCTACAACGCATATAATTGCGTCTACTATTTGGGTTGGGTGAGTACCTTGCCACACGTCAATGCCGCTACCATCCATTGACATGGTGCCTTCAAGATAGCCATAGTTTAGTGGGTAGATGTAGCTTGGATAGCGGGGATGGGAGGTGCCTTTTGGCCTGTCTATAGTGATTTTTGACTGGGCTATCAGCTTGTCTAGTACTTGCCAAAAACCTGTGTCGCTTTCTTTTTTTGTTACTGTCTTATTATTTAAATGCCATTCGTCTTTTAGCAGCCTATACTCTACACGGTCTTTCATTTGCCCGTTGTGCCATTGTGATTGCTTACGGTCTGCCTCTTTGATTAACCCACACTTTTGCATTACGCGTTCGGAGGCTTTGTTTTCGGATAGGCATCCGGTTTCTATTTTAAATACGCTATTGTCTTCGAATGCGAAACGTATTACTTCGTGCAGGGCTTCGGTTATATATCCTTGGCCCTGATGTTCTGGCAGTATGAAATAACCAACACTTACGAATTTGCCCAAGGGGGTTGTCTTTGTTACAGTGTAGCCTATTGTGCCTATGAATGTACCTGTTTCAATATGTTCTATTGCTAAAAAATATTTTGTTCGGTTGGGATTTTTGGCTTCAACTATGGCGATCTCCAAATTTTGATAGCTTTCATCTTTAGAGTGTGATAGGATGTCTATTAGTTTCAAAACCGGAAATGTTACAATTTGCTATTAATATTAAATAGTTTAATTATCGTGATGCTACATTTAGCAGTACTTTTGCGCGATGCAATTCTTTTCTGATTTTATCTCTTTCGCCTGCGCTTATTTCGGTACTTAAGCGGGTTTCATATTTACTAGCTTGCGCCTCCGTTGCTGCTATGTCGACTTCGCCGGGCAGTAACGCTTTTTGGGATATCAGGGTTAGTGTGTCTTTTTCAAAGTGGAATACCCCGCCCAGTATAGCTATTTTACGCTCTCCGTCATCTGTTAATATGCGGAGTGTACCATCGTCTAGAATAGCAGAACAGGCATCGCGGCCGGGTAATATGCCGATATCGCCCGTTAGGCAACGCAAAATCACCATGTTGGCATGGCCATGGAACTTATATTTTTCGGATACTGTCGCGTCCGGGGTAATTATGAAAATTTCTAACTTCTTTTCAGCCATTTACCATCACCATGAATCAGTCTCTGGCCGCTTAGGTCGCCCATTCTGGAGAATGAGGTGGCTATAGCGGCCGGAATGAACTATATTTTCGATACTATCTAAACTTTCTTTACACGTGCTATTACATCGTCTATTGTCCCTGCGTTTTGGAACATACTTTCCGGCACATCGTCATGCTCGCCGTCTAATATCTGCCTAAAGCCTTCTACCGTATCCTCTACGCGTACATATTTCCCGCTAATCCCAGTAAATTTCTCCGCTACGGTAAACGGCTGAGACAGAAAGAATTGCACTTTACGTGCACGGGTTACCGTTAATTTATCTGTTTCAGAAAGTTCGTCCATGCCCAAAATCGCAATGATATCCTGTAGGTCTTTATAGCGTTGCAAGGTGGACTGCACCCGTCGGGCTACATCGTAGTGTTTTTCGCCTACGATGCTCTTCTCCAACATGCGTGATGTAGAGGCCAGCGGGTCTATAGCCGGGTAAATCCCGATTTCTGCGATAGCACGGGAAAGATTGGTTGTCGCGTCAAGGTGCGCAAAAGTTGTGACAACAGACGGGTCCGTATAGTCGTCTGCAGGTACGTAAATTGCCTGAATCGACGTGATAGAGCCTGACTTAGTAGAGGTGATACGCTCTTGCAAAGCCCCTACTTCCGTAGCAAGTGTAGGCTGATAGCCTACTGCGCTTGGGATACGTCCCAAAAGCGCAGATACTTCCGATCCTGCTTGTACAAACCTGAAAATATTATCAATAAAAAGTAAAACATCCTGCCTAGACACATCACGAAAGTATTCTGCAATAGTTAATCCTGTAAAGCCCACGCGCATACGCGCCCCGGGGGGTTCGTTCATTTGGCCGAATACTAGTGCCGTCCTATCTAGCACGCCAGAGGCCATCATTTCGTGATATGTGTCATTACCCTCGCGTGTACGTTCGCCTACACCTGTGAAAACAGACAGCCCTTCGTGGAAGCTTGCGATATTGTTTATCAGTTCCATAATAACAACGGTTTTGCCAACACCAGCCCCGCCGAATAGGCCGATTTTACCACCTTTAGCATAGGGGCATAACAGATCTATGGCTTTTATACCTGTTTCCAATATTTCGTCCTTGTCGGTTTGGTCTGCAAAGCCCGGGGCTTTGCGGTGAATTGACCATTTTTCTGCCGTGGCCGGAGCGGGTTTATTGTCTATTGGGCGGCCTAGTACGTCCATCATACGGCCCAAGGTTTCTGGGCCTACCGGTACGCTTATGGGAGCGCCGGTATCAAATGCTTCCATGCCGCGGGATAAGCCGTCTGTTGAGCCCATTGTAATGCAGCGTACGGTGTTATCGCCTAGGTGTTGGGCTACTTCCATTACTAATGAAGTACCCGGTACTTCAATAGCGTTGTACAAGGCTGGAAGAACGCCTTCGAAACGTACGTCTATTACTGAACCTATGATTTGTAGTAGCTTGCCTTTGCTATTTGACAATTTAATCGCTCCTTTATAATGGCGCCGCCCCAAGCCCCGCCGCTCCATCGGGCTAAGCCCGTCTATGCTTCCTCGCTACGTTGCGGGTATCGCCCTTTGGGCAATTTTTGATTACTTGCCCCATTCCTCATCAGCTTCTTTTTGAATTCTGCCAAAAGAAATGCTTTTATCGTCTGCGCCTAGTTCTACATAGCCTTTTGCTAAATCTTCTGTTGTTACTTCTAACAACTCCATAAATTGTGTGTAGGCGAATGAGTGTTTTGGGTCGTTTTTATCGCTGCCATATACGCATTCCAGTAGATTTTCAATCATCTGATCCATACCCCATAGCTTTATGTGCAGCAGTTCGTGAATGATTACGGCTTCCATATTTGTATGCTTAGGGTTGCAAGTGTTTAATAATAATATTGCGGTTTTATCGGATTGGTCAATTTTTATATCGCCTGTTTTTCGCCACTCTTTTGTTACCAGTTCCAACTTTATATCCCAGTCCTTTAAGCGGAGGATTTTTTGCCATTTTACTAAAAATGTTTGCGCTTCTTTTTCGTTAAACACTGTTCTCACCTTTCACAAATGCAAATCTTATATTTCCTTATCCCAAATCTCGGTTTTATTGTTATCCATTGTATATCTTTCCCATGAAGCATTAGAGCCGCTTGCCATTGATGTGATTAAGTAACCGCGTTTTTTGGACTCATCGTAAATTTCACATAGGGTACTTTTTATCTCGTGTTACGATATGTTGGATGTGCGGCTGGTTTAATTGTGCGGTCTTGAAAAATTCCGGATATATTTTGTATTCATCAAGTTTTTCTATAGGAAGCCAGTGAATACTAACTTCGCCATATTCTTCGTTAAATGTTTGCCTGATTTTACTAAGCTTATTGTGTGGCTTCATTAAGAAGAACAAGCATAATTCATGGTACTCTTTCTGTCCCGGTTCGAATGTAAAGAAATTCTCATGGAAAAAAGCCAGTCGGTCTATTTCTAAAGGGATGCCTATTTCTTCAAATGCTTCCCGGAGGATGGTTTCCTCGGCTGATTCGCTAAATTTCGCCCGGCCGCCTACAGTGTAGTAAAAATCATCACCGCTATTTTTTACCATTAGCAGCCTGCCATCATGCTGGATTATAGCGCCTACGCGGTAGTTAAACTTGCCGCCAGAGATATCTATACATATGTCGTTTTTCATATTAGCGTCTCCTCATCCCATATGCCGCCATGCCCTTCAATTGTTAGGCGATCTATGAAGGATTGCATGTATTGGTTTCTGTCGTCGAAAATCCGCTTGCTTATGTCGAAATGCAGCTCCTTACGCCATCTTTTGGCTTCTGTTGGCCTTGTGTTGTAGCAGAAATTAAGCGCGTCTTTGATTGTTCTGTTGTTGCCTATTGTGTTGGCCACGCATCGCCAGATGTCTAGTGTCCCAAAGTGGTCTAGATGGTCTGCGTCTTGGTGGATTTTTATTATATCTGAGAAGTTCTTATCATGGTTGCGATCATCGTGTACGGCTATTATTTGGTAGATATAGTCTAACTCGTTTGGGGTTACATGGTTGGCTAGTAGTTTGCGTGTGCGTTCTGCTCCTAGTTCACAGTGGTTAGTGGTGCCGTTACATATGTCGTGGAACCATGCGGCTACCGTTAGGATGTTATCGTATGCACTGTCGTTTAGCAGGATTAGCTGACGTAGTCGTAGTGCTAGTGTAGCCGTGCGTTCACCGTGAGCGTACTTGTCACCTATCTCGTTGTATGATGAACTGCGTTTTTCACTCATTTCGGATTTTACGACTTGCTTTATGACTGTTAAATTCATCTTGCATCCCTTTCGCTTTACGTAAGCGCGCTAGCCCCACTAACAATCTCGGTAATCTCCTGAGTAATAATCCCTTGGCGCTGCCTGTTATACATTAAAGTCAAGTCCTCTATAAGTTCTTCGGCGTTATTGGTAGCGGTATCGGTAGCAACCATTCGCGCTGCTTGCTCGCAAAGCGCAGCCTCCAGCATAGCGCCATATATTTGCGTATTAAGATACATGGGTGCCATATATCCAAGGAAGCTGTCTACATCTGGGTCGTACTCAATTTCTGGTGGCTCTGTGTCGCTTGGGTCGTCTTGCAGGCGCAAGTTTATGGGTAAGACAGGTATTATTGTCGGTTCTAAATTTAATACGGTATTAAACCCGGTATAGGCAATATACAATTCGTCAATCTCGCCGGGTATAAGTGTTTCGCCATCACTGTCATGCGCACAAAAATCCTCAAGCACAGAGACCCCTATAGCCTTAGCATCATCAAAAGTAGGGTTATCGGGCATTGCGCCTAAGTGCCTGTGTATGGTTTGGCTTTGAGAAAGAAAAAAATCCACGCCACGCCCGCCGACCGGCAGCATTATGGCATTTTTCCCATAAGTGTTTGCGTGGGCCAGTACGGCTTTACAGATATTTATATTGTAGCTTCCGCACTTGCCTCTATCACTTGTGAATACTATATAACCGGTGTTTATATATTCTTTGTCCCGCTCTTTTACATAGATATTATTTGCTGTGGCTGGGCTTTTTGCCGCGCCCATCATAATACTGTTCGTTCCATCCAAAAAAGGCAGGGTATTTCCCCACCGTTCTCTGGATTTCCTTAGCTTGGCCGTGGCCACTAAGTTCATGGCCTTCATGGCCTGCTTCATGTTTATTACGACATTGCGCCGTTGTTTAATTGCTTTAATTGACGGCATAATTATCTTTTTCCTTTATATCTATCTAAAATGCTGGATATCTCATCGCGTGTCAGCAATAACTTTAAGTTGCTTATGCATAAATCATGTAATTCCTTGGGGATGGCTTCGCCTTTAGATTTTACTTCCCTTAGCTGGGTAAACATCTCCGCTAGGTACCCGCGGCCTTCGTGGCGTTGCTCGAATAAACGGGTTAGGAAATTGCTAGTTTCGCGGATTGCATGCTCTAGTAGGGGTGAAATTAATGGGGTGCGTGGTTCATCCACTGTATTGTCGTTAGCATCTTCATCGTTAGAAGAATCGGTCATAGCGGCGATTGTAGCTTCGCGTTTGTTTCGGCGTTTTTTTACCGTGCTTATTTCACTATCATATATCTTGGCAATTGGGCTTGTGGCCGGGATTTCTAGGAAAACGCTGTCTTCAGCGGCGTTGGTAAATTCTTTATCTTTTACTATATGCCGCCGCACATCGTCCCGCTGGTTGAAATGAAACAGTAGCAGCGCATCTGCCGTTTGGCGGACTTCTTCTTCTGTCATGCCCAGTGCCGCGCTATTACCGCTTTCAAACAACATTAGTAATAATTCCTCAAATGGCAGCCATACAAAAAGCCGTAACGCCTCATGCAAACCTTCGCGGATTTCGGGCGAAAGTTCCCTTTTTTCTCTTATCTCCGCTAGGATATCACGGCCTTCGCCACCCATGTGTACATCGTAGCGGCTATAACGGAAAAAGTTTAGTATCGCTGTCTTCGTCCTGTCCATAAGCGAATTGGGTTTCACAGGTACACCTTGAAGGAAATTCCCCTGCGTTACCGCATACAAAAAAACAATCTGCTCCTCAAATGGCAATGGCTGGCTTTGGGATTGCTTCAGCAACTCAACAACGCGTTCACCCATTTGAAGCGCGAGTTCCGTTTCCTTGCTTAAATCCGACCCAAAGCGCGAGAACGCCGCAAGTTCCCGATATCTCGCATATTCCAAGCGCAACGGCCCTGCAATTTGCTTCATTGCCTTGGTTTGGGCTGCGCCGCCTACACGGGACACACTAAGCCCAGGGCTTACCGCAGGGCGGATGCCACTGTTAAAAAGTTCTGTTTCAAGGAAAATTTGCCCGTCTGTGATTGAAATAACATTTGTGGGGATATAAGCAGAAATATCGCCGGCCTGAGTCTCAATAATAGGAAGCGCTGTTAATGTGCCGCCTTTTTCCAAGCAAGCTGCCCTTTCTAGCAAACGTGAATGCAAATAGAAGACATCGCCAGGATAAGCCTCACGGCCCGGCGGGCGTCTTAGCAGCAGACTTAGAGCGCGATACGCCACTGCGTGTTTAGACAAATCATCATAAATAACCAGTACATCTTTACCGGCTTCCATCCACTCCTCACCGATAGCGCAGCCAGAGTAGGGGGCGATATATTGCATTGGCGCTGTATCGCTGGCATTGGCCGTAACAATTGTGGTGTAACGCATAGCTCCTACGCGGTGTTCACTTAGCGGGTTTTCGTCTGGGAAGGCATTACGTAGTGTGCGTGCGACTTGGGCCACCGTTGACGCTTTTTGACCGATTGCTACATACACACAATGCACGCCGGTATGCCGCTGGTTGATAATAGCATCTATAGCAATGGCAGTCTTGCCTGTTTGCCTGTCGCCTATAATTAGCTCGCGCTGGCCACGGCCAATGGGCACCAATGCGTCTATAGCCATTATACCGGTTTGTAACGGCACACTTACCTCTTTACGCTCTATAACGCCCGGTGCAATACGCTCAATTTCACGGGTGGGGGTGTTATAGGGCAGGGGACTGCCGCCGTCTAATGGCTGCCCCAACGGGTCAACTACCCGGCCCAAAAGGTTATCACCCACAGGGACTTCTGCGACACGCCGTGTGCGTTTTACCAAATCACCCTCGCGGATATTCGCGTCTGACCCAAGCAGAACCACACCTATGGAATCTTCGTCCAAGTTAAGCGCAATGCCGTATACTTCACCGGGGAACTCCAAAAGTTCACCGCTTACTGCGCCCGGCAGGCCGTATACTCGCGCTATTCCATCACCAACGTGAAGAACCGTACCCTCCTCGGTAACGTCCATTTTAGTGGAGTAACTGCGGATTTGCTGCTTTATAATCGAACTAATTTCATCAGGCTTGAAAATCATATATCGCTTCCTCGTTTCGTGTTTGGATGAGTCAACGCATCAGGCGCTTACAGTGATACTTTCTTTCATACCCTTTAGTAAATGTCTTAATGTATGGTCAAAAACATACCCGTCTACATGCAACCTAAAACCGCCGATAACATGGGCATCCACTTCAACCGATAATTCTACGGTTTTCCCCAGTTTGCGGGTAAGTATTATCATAAGCTGTCTTTCCTGTTCGGGGGTTAATGCTACAGCAGATACTACCTTTGCCGTGGTATGATTTTGGTAGCGGCTAATCATCGTGACCAATGCATCCAACGCAGGCGCTAAGTACTCTTCACGGTTTTTGGTTACGGTAAGACGCATAAAGCCCAGCAAATCATCATGGATTCGCCCCGCAAAAGCACCGTCTAAGAATGCGAATTTCTCCGTCTCAGGTATCCGTGGGTGGGTTATAATGCGCTCAAATTCCGCGTTTTGCATTGTGGTGCTTATAAAAGCAGCTTGCTGAAGGTAATCTACGATAAGACCACGCTCTAAGGCCAGTTCGAACAGTGCCGTTGCGTAACGGGTTGATAAATCTGCCATATGCGTCTCCTTTCCGTAGTCATTTCTGACCTCTAAGCTAATCAGGTTTAAGCATTAAAAACAGCCTTGTCCAATTTCGCCAACCCATCGGCAAAAAGCCGCTCATGCGCTTTCTTGTCAATTGAAACCGTAAGTAGCTTCTCTGCCATCTCCAAAGAAATATCAATAACAGCCGTATGGATTTCATCGCGCACACGCTCTCGCTCTGCTACGATTTCCATCCCGGCCCTGTCTTTTAAATCCTTGGCCTCATCTTTGGCCATGCTCAATATTTGAGTGCGCTGTTCGCTTGCTTGCTTACGGGTTTCTTCCAATATAGCGGTACGTTCTAAATCAATGTCTTTGAGCTGATGGTCGTACTTTGCCCTAAGTTCACCAGCTTCAGCCCTGCTTTCGCGGGCATCATCCAACTGACCCTGAATACGCTCTGTTCGTTCACGTAAAAAGTTGCGCACGGGCTTGTACAGTAGGAATGTCAAAATAACGCCAAGCACGATAACGCCAAGCGCATTAAATGCCGCACCTATAAGTGTCTGCTCGTCCATCCCAAAAAAGCGGTTTGGCGGTAGCTCACTTGGTGCAGCTTCCAGTAAAAACAAAAATATATGATTCAAGCCACTCATCCTTCTGCCAAGTCATATCTCTGGCCGTTTCGTTTGAAATTGGATTCTTTAGCCCATTTCAAAACGAAATGACTTATACAAGATACATGTAAAATTGATTTAAGATGGGGTTAGGAAACAAAACGATTAATGCGATAACCAAGCCATAAATACCAGCAGTTTCCGCAAACGCAAGGCTGATAATCATAGAAGTAGTAAGCGGGCCGCGAGCCTCTGGCTGGCGGGCGATACCTTCAATGGCGGCAGCGGCAATCTTTGCCTGCCCAAGTGTGGTTAAAAAACCGTTAAAAACTGCAATGGCCGCCGTAATATAGGCAATAGCCATTACAAATGCTAAAGGATTTTGCATGTCAATTCCTCCTAGGAAATATAATTGTTATGCCTCATCGGGATGGGTAGCCGCAACCCCCACAAAAGTAAGGCTTAAAACCGTGAAAATAAAAGCCTGCAAACCACCGGCAAAAATGTCAAAATACAAATGAAGCACAGCCGGCAAAAACAACTGTACTACCATAGGCGCAAGCCCATAAACCAGCGAAACAAGAATCATTCCACCTAGTACATTACCAAACAAACGGAAACTTAAAGCAATAGGTTTAGATATCTCTCCCAAAATATTTATAGGAAAAAAGACAAATACCGGCTCAAATAAACTTTTGATATATCCCCAGCCGCGATACCTAATGCCTGCAAACTGAATTAAAAAAAATGTAATAAGCGCGAGTCCTAATGGCACGGGCCAATCAGCAGTAGGCGGGCGAATAAAAAGTATGAGCCCGCTCATGTTAGATACCAGTAAAAACGCAAAAACGGTAAAAAACCAACCCCCAATCCAAGCAAGCTTAGGGCCGGCACTCCTTATCACAAGGCCTTCGAAGGATTCGACCATAATTTCTACAACATTTTGAAAGCCAGTAGGCACTTCTTTAAATTTGCTTATCTTAACACGCACAACAACAGCAAAAATGATCAATAGAGCCATAATCGCCCATGCAACGACAATTGACTCCGTTATCCAAATCTCAATGGAGCCAAGGTTTATAACCCCTAAGTTTCGTACATCGAAATTCATGTAAGCGGCTCCTCTTTAGGCTCAGCATCAAACGTTTGTGTGTCATCAGTGGAATTATTGCGGTTAAAAAAATGTACTACATAATTGGCAAAAGGCATAGAAAGCAACCCAACAGCTGCTCCAAACATGTCAACCACAGGCAAGAAATGCGCCGCAGTAAGCACTAGCCCTGTCAAGATAAACCGTAAGATATAATGGATGCTGATAAATGCCCCGCCACGTGCAGATTCCATGCTAACGGCCCGTGTGACACAATACTTAAGCCATTTGATTTTAACCAAGTTTAAGACCATAGACATGCCCACACCAAGGGCAAAACCAATAGCCAAATACGAGCGGAAAAAAGCGATACCGCCCGCTATCATTAAAATGGATATAAAAATTACCGCTTTCATCATCTTACTTACAAAACTGTCAACAGTATAATCCATTATTCACTTCCACATATCAATATTAAATTGGCGGCCTACATCACACGCTTAGCCATAGAGTACATAGATTTTATAGCCGCGATTAACCCTAGCAAAGTAAATACCAAAATAAGCCAAGGCGTAGTGTCAAGCCAACGGTCAAGCAGCCACCCTGTAAAAATCCCCATGCCTACGCATATAACAACTGTGATACCCATAGATGTAATCAAAGCCAAGGCACGATAAATTTCTCTTAGTTCCTTCTTAGTAAGCTTTGGCATAATTCACCTCATTAATGCAATACATAAAGATTTTGTTAACATACATACCTATGTTACAATACTTGGGACTTTAGCAATATAAAGATTCCGTTAAGATTCGAGGCGAACGTGTGAAAGAGAAGAAAACGATCCTAGTAGCTATGGAATACTGCACTCAGCTGGAAGAAATAACAAAGATATTAAAAAACTGCCGCTTCAATGTTTTAGTTACCAACATTGCTAGGGCAGTTACAACTGTTATAGAGCGTAGCAATCCCAATATGCTTCTTGCCGACATTGATTTGCCGGGCCAAGATGGGTTAACCATGATAAGAAATTTACGTAAAACATACGAAGCGCCAATAATAATGCTGTCCAAACCCACAGCAGAAAGCGCCATTGTAAACGCGTTAGACGCAGGTGCAAACGATATATTGATTCTGCCTTTTGGCCGGGCAGAGCATCTGGCAAGGATACGTGCTGCTCTAAGATGTGGTTGCAGCGGCCAAAGAGGTGTACCCGGTGGGGTGTTTACCATAGGGGGGCTAATAGTTGATTATGACCGTCGCATTGTTATCGCCGAAGGTAAACCTGTACATCTAACCCCTATAGAGTTCCGTATAATAACCCTGCTAACGCGGAATGCTGGTAAAGTACTGACTCATGACGAAATTATAGATGATATATGGGGGCCATATAACAGCGACAACTTGGTACTTAGGGTAAACATGGCCAACATCCGCCGCAAAATAGAAGTCAATCCGGCCGAGCCGCGGTATATTGTTACAGAGGTAGGAGTAGGGTACCGGCTGATAAGTGAGTGAACTAGCCTAAAAATATCGCACCATAAACAAGCGCGCCTAGTACAACAAACCCAGGGTGTGCTTTTATTTTTGCTATTAGAAACAAGCTTGCCCCAGCCAATACAAGCATATGCAAAGCCCCGGCACCTTGATATCCTAGCAGTAAATTGCGTACGGTGATATCCAGCATAAGAACCGCAATTGTAGGCTGAATATACCGCGTAAGGCGCTTTACACGCGGGGAATCTTTATGACGCTTCAAAATCCCCACGAGTACCACCATTAATATAGCCGAAGGCGCAATAGTAGCCACAAGTCCAATTACAGACCCAAGCACTCCACCCTGATTAAACCCAATATACGCCGCAATTTTAGGCGCAATCGGCCCCGGCAATGCATTGCCCATAGCAAAAATTTCAGCAAATTCTTCCGCAGTAAACCAGCCAAACACTGTAACAACCTCATGTTGAATAAGTGGAATAATCGACGGCCCGCCGCCATAGCCCAATATGTTGGCAATAAAAAACACCCAAAAAATCTGCAAATAAATCACTTTTCATCCCTCTCATCTGCACAAGTCTCGTCAGCTTTAGCCGAAGCTTCAGCTGGCTTTTTTTTATTGCGGACAAACTTCTCAAATAGCCCATGCCCAATAAGCGCCCAAAAAAATAGCCCTGCCAATACAATGGCTGGATGTGGTATCACAAATGTAATTAGTGCCGCAACGATAACAACATGCACCAGTGTAATAATCCACCCAAGCCCCTTAGCGGCAATAGATAAAAATTGCCAACCAACCACACCCAGCATAACACCTACCACAGGCACCATTGCCCGCATCATACCAATAGCCCAAGAATTATCGGAAAAATGCGACAATGTCGTAAGTAATACAATCATTAAAAATGCAGTAGGCAAAACAGCAGCCACAATCGCAATAAAAAGGCCTAAAATCCCCCCCACACGATAACCAATATATCCTGACAGCTTCGTATTAATGGGGCCAGGTAATGATTGGCCAATTGCTACAATCTCTATAAACTCCTCGTTGTTCATCCATTTATACCGCTCTACCGCTTCACGATGTACGAATGGTATTGATGCCGGGCCGCCTCCGAAGCAAAGAAGCCCGCTACGGAAAAAGGCCGTGAAAATATCTTTGTAAAGCATATAATCCCCCTCTTTATATATTGTGATATGTCATTTAGACAAAAAAAATATGTGCAAAATGTTACTGGTCAAACTTTCTTCCAAAATGTAGAATTATGTCAAAATAACCGCGACAAATTGTGGTATCACCTCAAATCACTCAGATAGCAGGTCATAACATGCCTATAACACCCCAGCACTCCAAACAATCACTGAGATTAGATACCGGTTCTAAGCCTGTCTCTATATTGCACAGGGATGTTAGTTCACTGTTTAAATCAGGATACACTCCCAAAGCACCATTGCGCGAACTTTCGGTATTTTCTCGCAAGGTGTCTTTTTTGTTGGGCGCAGGGGTTCCGATAAAGGCCGCGCTATCTATTATATCAGAACAATTGCACGGACGTGGGCTTCGCAAGCTACTGCCGGGTTTAGCATCAAGGGTAGAGCAGGGTGAAAGTTTCTCTAACGCTATTAAAGCAACAGGCGCGTTCCCGGCCTTCTTTTGCGGTTTTGTGGGCATTGGTGAAGCGACTGCAACCTTACCGCAGGTTATGGAGCAGCTGGCAGATTTTTATGATGACCGCGCCCAAACCCGTGACGAACTAACCGCTGCATTAATGTACCCAATTGTAGTAAGCATCATGATGATTGGGGTAATTGTGTTGGCCGTGACTTTTGTTTTGCCAGGATACAGCCGGATTTTTGCCGCCACAGATACGCCTTTACCTACTCTGACGCGTATGCTTATGCAAGTTTCCGAGTTTTTGGCTGCAAATGCTGTTCTTGTCACAATTGGCTTTTTTGCCTTGCCGGTTGCAGCGGTTTTGCTTGCAAAAAGTAGGCGCGGGCGTGAGATAATTGCGGAAGCAGGGCTTCGTATACCTTTGGCACGGCTGAGCATTAATTTCAGGCTCACTCAGGCGCTTCACCTACTGCTTACTGCTGGGCTGCCCGTGTCGCAAGCTTTACCGCTTGCGAAAGATGTAATGGATAATATACGTGTGCGCCGTGACCTTAGCAAGATATCAGTACAAATGAACTCAGGCAAGCCCTTTTGGGAAACCCTAAGCAATATGCATTACATAGACCCACTGCTTATTGGTTTTGCCAAAGTAGGTGAAGAAGCGGGACGTATGCCGCAAACTATGGAGAAATGCCAACTCTACTACTCTCAAGCATATAAGCGGGCTATAAAGCGGCTCAATAAGCTGGTTGAGCCGGTAATCACTCTAATTTTAGGGATAGGGCTTGGGGTCATTATGCTGGCGGTAATACTGCCTACATTTGAATTGGCAACAGTTATGTAAATAATGAAGTTTTATGCCTATGGCAATAACAGCAAAATTATCTCACCATTGAAGCATCGCAAATTTAGTTTTGGAGGCGTTACATATGAAAACAAAAACCAAAGGTTTCACCCTGCTGGAATTACTAATTGCATTAGCGATACTGGCAATAATAGCAGCGATATTAATCCCCAATTTTTTCGCTACAACAGACAGGGCGCGGCTTCGCAGTGATATCCAGTCTGCGAGGGTAATACAAAACGCGATAGAATTATACCGCGCCGAAAGAGGCGCTGCTCCATCCGGAAATAATATGGGTGCAATTTTAACGACTCTAACGACAGCGGGCTTCCTAAGAGCCAGCGATACCAATATCCAAACCCAAGGCGCAGTATGGGCAAATCATACCGACTTAGGAGTAGTAGTTAATATAAGCGCAAGTCCCCCAAATATACACAGTATCTTCAACGCCCTGCCGTTAGCCGAGCAGCAGTTCGTAATAACGGGCGGAACTGGAACGACGGGCGGAACCGGAACAGAGGACGATGACTAACCATGGCTCATGTAATCCAAACGATTGATTTATCAACCCTTGAAAACCTGCCGTCACACCTGCTAAGCCATGAGTATGCCGCAAAATACTTGGCTCTTCCTGTCAAGCATCAAGGAAATCACCTATGGATAGCTATAGAAGACCCAACCTGTGATAAATCCCTATCCGATTTAGCCGATATTACCGGCTTGTTTATAGTGCCGTTAAAAGCAAATTCGACAGATATCCGCCGCAGGATGGACCAAATTTACGGCGAAGAAGCCATGCACACCATTGCCTCTCAGTTTTTGGTGGAGGAAAAACTACGTCTGCGTACAGTTGCCCCTGATGCTGCTTTACTTGCAGAATTATTAAGTGCGCCGGCTGTAAAACTAATAGATTCGCTTATCGAATCCGGAGTAGCAAGCCGTGCAAGTGATATACATATTGAGCCATATGGCTCACTTCTAAGGGCCAGATACCGTGTAGATGGCGAACTGGTAAGCTTCCCGACAGTGGATTTAAGCTTACTGCCCAATGTAATCTCCCGTCTTAAAATCATGGGTGACATGGATATAGCAGAAAAACGTGTGCCACAAGATGGGCATTTTTCCATGAAGGTGCTGGGCGAAAACATAGAGTTCCGCTTAAGTACAATGCCGACACATCTAGGCGAAAAAGCTGCAATTCGCCTGCTATATGGCCAATCTGCCCGTCTAAAAAAAGAGGATTTAGGTTTCTTTCCAGATGACTTAGCCACGCTTACGAAGCTTTTTCACAAGCCCCATGGGGCAATTTTTATGACCGGGCCAACCGGAAGTGGCAAATCTACTACCCTTACAAGCTTCCTTGAGGAGTTGAATCACGAGAAACGCAATATAATCACAGTTGAAGACCCGATAGAAAACCCAATCACAGGCGTAAATCATGTAAAAGTTGAACGCGCGGCCGGCCTAGATTTTGCTAACGCACTTAGGCATATACTAAGGCAAGACCCGGATATCATCATGATAGGTGAAGTACGTGACGAAGAAACAGCAAGGATTGCTATCCAAGCCGCAATAACCGGGCATGTAGTATTAAGTACACTGCACACCAATGATGCCGCCGGTGTAATTGAACGTTTACAAGATATGGGGATCGAGCCATACCTTGCTGCCGCTGCTCTAAACGGCATAATCTCACAGAGGTTAGTAAGGCGGATTTGTCCGGACTGCAAAATCCCTGCGAAGCTTACAGAATATGAAGCCGTGTTCTTAAATCTGCCTATCGATGAACCAGTATTTTCTGGTGTAGGTTGTGCGCGCTGCAATAATACCGGTTACAAAGGTAGGTTGGCAGTATATGAATATATTATTATGAATGAAAAACTCCGCCGCCGTATGAGCGAACACCCAGCCCGCCTTGCTCAGGACCTGCGCAGCACCTATGGACTAAAGGCCAACGCAGCAAAAAATGTACAAAAAGGCCATACCACCGCCAATGAGGCATTGCGCCTGCTGGAGGGCTGGGAATGAGAACAAAACGTAACGCAGGTTTCACATTAATTGAAGCAGTTATTGCTCTGGCGATATGGATGCTTCTTTTTATAAGCGTATTATTTATATGGCATCACGTGTCAAGCCGCACCGCTACACTTATGGCAAGGCAAAACGCTTTCGAAAACGCACGGGGTGCAATGGATATGCTTATTACCAACATACAAATGGCAAAATCTATTTCACTTGATGTAGAGCAGGTTGGCGAGCAAGACTATATTTTAAGAGAGTTACGCTTGCCAAGCTTTGACACAAACGGGGCTCCTCATACTTATATCTTTAACTTTGATATACGCTTAACACCAACAACAACAAGGTTTCGCCGTTTAGAGTTTGGTAGTAATGAACTTGCGTCAAATATTGCTATGGTACGCATACAGCCCATTGCTGGGCGGCACATTTACATTACAATAAGAACAGGATGTGAAATTCCCATTATAATCGAAGGCAGTGTTGACATAAGATACAAATATTTGACATTGTATAGATTCCCATGATGTATAATTTCATGGTATACTGGCCATATGAAGAACATTCTACAAAAGAAATGAGCCAAAAACATGAGCCAGAAATTAATTTACATTGCAGATGATGACAATTATATCCGCGAAGCGTTAAAGACCTTTTTAGAAAATGCAGGTTTTAAAGTGCAGGCTTTCGAAAGTGGCGAGTTGTTGTTGTCAGCTTTCGACGAAGTTCCCTGCGATTTAATTATATTAGATGTTATGATGCCCGGCACAAACGGCTTTGCCGCCTGTAAAGAATTAAGGCGTAAAAGTCATGTGCCTATTTTTATGGTTACAGCCCGCGACAGCGATCTTGATTATCAAACCGGTCTAGATGTAGGCGCGGATGATTTCTTCACAAAACCCGTAAGTCCCATGACTATAACCATGAAAGTAAAAGCAATGTTTAGGCGCATAGCTTATGAAAGAGAGGCGGCATTACAAAGCCATGAAATTTCTTAGCCGTATAAGCCGCAATTTAAGGGCCAGTATATTCACATCATTTTCTGTACTGTTATTATTCTCCTTCGCACTGATAGGTGTCGCATTTAATTTTGCGGTTAATCAGTATATCTATCATAACGCCAAAGATGCCTTGATTGATGCCCGTGAAGCTCATTGGGTTGGTCTGCCTGTGGATGCAACCTCGGAAATTTTTATTGCCAATGTTGTAGCGCGTGGTAATAATATAAACTTTTTTCATCGTAATCTAAGGCACTTTTATGTAGATGAAGATTTTCAACTGGCAGGAACAACTGCTGTGCCATATGTAGTTGCGCGTGATATCACAAGTGTGCTTGCAGATGAAAACATGAACATCGCCAACCTTTACCCGACCCGTATACGTGTAGATGGCAATGTATATTTTATTGCGTCTATCCGCTCAATGGTTACGCCGCCGATGCTGTTTGCCGTGTATTATATAGATACATCAGACCTGCAACGCATAACAACGGGCATTCACTTGCGGTTATTATCTTTGGTGGCCATTATCTGGTTTGCGGCAATGCTGGTATCTACGGTCTTGGCCGGGGCATTGGCAAAGCCAATCAAAATATTAAGCAGGTTTGCTAACCAAATAGGCCAAGGTAACTTCGAGCCAAACCCTGTAACCTTCGCCAATGAAGAATTTGAGGAGCTTAACCAAAGCTTGAATCACACTGCCAAGCAACTAGCCCGTTACGATAACGACCAAAAGGCATTCTTCCAAAACGTATCACATGAATTACGTACGCCCCTAATGTCCATAAAAAGCTATGCCGAAGGTATCAAATATGGCGTGATGGATGGTGCAAAGGCTGCGGAAACCATATTAGAATGCACAGACCGTCTGACCGAAATGGTAGGCGACATATTATATGTATCCCGCATAGATAATATCACGCCTCCTATGATGGAAGAGGTGAATCTCATAGGCCTGATTGAAGAACGGATAGCCGGTCAAAAATCATTGGCCGAACGAAAGAACCTGACTCTGGACTTTAAAACAGATGGTGAACCAATTATAATCTCATGCGTAATCAGCTATATAGAACGGGCGGTAGATAACTTGATCTCCAATTCTATACGCCACGCTAAAAACTCTATTACGCTGGAATGTTTCACCATTGGCACTAAAGTAGCTATACGTGTATTAGATGATGGCCCGGGATTTGAGCCAGAAGCTTTGCCGCATATTTTCGAGCGTTTTTTCAAAGGCAAAAACGGCCTTACAGGCATTGGTCTGTCTATAGTAAAATCTGTGGTAGAGCAGCATAAAGGTACCGCTACTGCCGAAAACGGGGCTAACGGGGCAATAATGACTATAAGCCTGCCCCGTATATAATAAATAGAGTAGGTGACAAACTTGGCAGTTCTATTTTCACCGGACGAGTTTACAAAACTAAAAGAACATCTGGTGCTATATCGTTGTGCGCTGATAAATATGACAACGCGCATGGATATATTGCTAGAGGATTTTGGAAATTTGCAGGCCAGTAACCCTATAGAGCATGTAAAATACCGTCTGAAATCGCCCGAAAGCATTGCATCAAAATTACATCGGCAAAAATTAGAATTAACTGCCAACAGTGCAAAAAAACATTTAACTGACATAGCAGGCGTACGCTGCATATGCCCATATACAAAAGATGTGGCCTATATCGCTGAGGTACTTAAAAGCCAGTCTGACCTAAAGGTATTAAGCGAGAAAGATTACGTAACAAAGCCGAAGCCTAGCGGATATCGCAGTTACCACTTAATTTTCGAAGTACCAATATACCTTTCTAACTCAGAAGAACGCCTGCCGGTAGAGGTGCAAATCCGAACACAAGCTATGGATTTTTGGGCCACACTGGAGCATAAGGCCCGATACAAATATCAAGATGATATGCCAGAGCATTTAGCTCATGAACTTAACGAGTGTGCCGTAAAAATTGCCGAGTTAGATGATAGAATGTCGCTAATTCAAGATATTGTTGATATTGCATATGAGTAAGAACGATAGCGGTTGCTGACGCGTAGCAGCCGCCATTTTTCGTGCTGTTAAAACACATCAAGTTGTGCAAAACACAACCCGCCCATTCGAAGGAGGAACAAATGTCAGGCTTTCACGTAATCAACCATCCGCTAATCCAAACAAAGATGGCAATGCTAAGAAGTATAGACACCGGGACAAAGGCTTTCAGGGAAATTTGCAGCGAGCTGGCTACCTTAATCTGTTATGAGGTAACAAAGGATTTGCCATTAGTGGAAATAGAAGTGGAAACACCACTCTGTACAACAAAGTGCTTAACAATTGATAAAAAGTTTGCTTTTGTACCCATACTGCGTGCAGGGCTTGGCATGGTTGATGGCCTGCACCGCCTGATTCCTACGGCCAAAGTTGGCCACATTGGCTTATACCGTGATCCAAACACCTTAAAACCTGTGGAATACTACTGCAAACTCCCGCCCGACATTTGCGAACGTGAGGTATTGTTGCTTGACCCAATGCTGGCTACAGGTGGCACAGCCTCAATGGCTATTGAATATTTAAAGGCGCGAAATGTTAAAAATATCAAGCTGCTGGTGCTGGTATCATGCCCTGAAGGTGTAGAAAAAATCCTAAGCGAGCACCCAGATGTAGGCATATATACAGCCATCAACGATCCGGAACTCAACGAAAACGGCTATATTGTTCCAGGTTTGGGCGATGCAGGGGATAGAATCTTTGGCACAAAATAATAGAAAATAGTCTATGAAAAATGTTAAGAAATTGTGGCAATAATTTTACGAACATGTTAAACTTGCTAATAAGCCATATAAAGGAGGCCAATGATGATAACCAACCAAGTTTTACAAAGTGCCGTAGACGGACTAAAAAATATTACCCGCAGGGAAGTAACGGTAGTAGACCGTGAAGGCAAGATAGTAGCCTGTACAGAGCCGGAATATAACCCAAACTTACAGCCATTAGTTGATTCGTTTGTCAATTCCCCGGCCGAAAATCAGTCAATGCAAGGCTATCAATATTTTAAAGTATTCGATAATAGCTTGGCGGAGTACATTGTTGTAATCCCTGGTGAGGACGAAGAAACTTACCGTGTAGGCAAAATTGCCGCTTTCCATATCCAAGGCCTGATGATGGCGTACAAAGAGCGCTTCGACCGTGATAATTTTATTAAGAACCTGTTGTTGGATAATCTGCTTCTGGTGGACATTTATAGCCGCGCAAAAAAACTACGTATAGACAACGAGATTAAGCGTGTAGTTTATTTAATAGAAACCACACTTGACCCAGATGTAAGTGCGATGGAAATTGTGCGAGGCATATATCCAGACAAATCTCGTGATTTTGTGACAGCGGTTGACGAGCATTGCATCATCTTAGTAAAAGAACTGTCCGAGCGTGACTCATATGATGATATAGAGCAAATTGCCAATACAATAGTGGATACACTGTCAACTGAAGCCATGAGTAAGGTATATGTTTCGATAGGTTCGGTTGTAAGGGATCTGAAAAATGTCTCCAGTTCCTTTAAAGAAGCACGTTTGGCTAAAGAGGTAGGTAAAATATTCGAAGCCGATAAGCAAATCGTTAACTATGAGCGTCTTGGCATTGGGCGGTTAATTTATCAACTTCCATTGCCCCTATGCCGTATCTTTATAAAAGAGATGCTGCAAGGATTTAGCATTGATGATATAGATGAAGAAATGTTTACAACCGTTATGAAATTCTTCGATAATGATTTAAATGTATCTGAAACATCGCGTGAGTTATATATCCACCGTAATACGCTGGTGTACCGTTTAGACAAACTCGAAAAAATGACCAAGTTAGACCTGCGTAAGTTTGGGGACGCCATAACTTTCAAAATCACATTAATGGTAAACAAGTATCTGCAATATCAAGGAAAGCAGCAGTTTTAATAGATCGAGGTTCACATGATACAGATGATAGGAACCAGCAAGATATGGGAAAATGGTGCCAAGGGACTATACGACGTAAGCATCTCCATCAAAGAAGGGGAGTTTGTGTTTATAGTGGGTTCCAGCGGTTCGGGCAAGACTAGCTTTGTACGGCTGTTGCTAAAAGAAATTGAACCAACAAAGGGTAAAATTATAATAGACGGTAAGGATGTAAGCCGTATTAGCCGCCGTGACCTACCTTATTTTAGGCGTAAACTAGGGGTGGTATTTCAGGATTTTCGCCTTCTTAAAAATAAGACCGTATACGAAAACGTGGCCTTTGCTATGCGTATAGTAGAGGCTACAAATAAAGAGATAAGACGCACTGTGCCACAGGTGCTGTCTTTGGTTGGCCTTGCCAAGAAGGCAAAAGCCTATCCTCATCAACTCTCTGGCGGTGAACAGCAGCGTGTTTCGCTTGCGCGGGCAATAATTAACAAGCCACCGATACTTATTGCCGACGAACCAACCGGAAATCTTGACCCAGATACTGCTTGGGAGATAATGACTCTGCTTGAAGATATCAATAATCTTGGCACGACTGTTGTAGTGGCCACCCACGCCCGCGATATTGTGGATGATATGCAAAAGCGTGTAGTGGTACTAGGTGACGGTAAAGTGCTGGGTGATACCAAAAATAGTGGATACGCATTGCCGCCGCCGGAAGATAGAGATGAAACGCAATTATCTGATGAATACAGCGAAAAAGAGACTCAATCACCTGAAGACAGTGAAGAAGCGTCTCAGACCACTGAACATACCGAAGAAACACCACTAGAATCCGATAGTAATAATGACGCAAGCGCTGACGTGACGGACGAAACTCCAATAGAATCAAAAGACTTAGGCAAATCAGAAAATGAAGGCGGATGACATAGATGAAAGCAAGGACAGTCAAGCACTATTTTGGCACGGCGTTTAAGAATCTGTTTCTCAATCGCTTGATGACTGTCGCGTCTGTTTTGACGGTAGCGTCTTGCATTTTTATTGTCATGGTTTTTTATCTAATGGTGGCAAATGTCAATAGCGTGTTTGACCGGCTTCAAGATGAGATTGGTCTTGTAGCTTTTGTAGATGATGATGTGCCTGCAGGGCAAATGACAGATCTTTTTAATAGGATTATAGCAATTCCTAACGTAGATTTTGCCACACCTATAAGTCCTGAAGAGAATCAGCATATAATTGTTGATATTTTTGGTGCGGACATGGTGGATGATTTGATGCGCCGCAATCCTTTCCTAAGGGCCTTTAGTGTAGATATTGCTGACGTTGAGTTTCATAACGATGTATATGTGGCCCTTGTTGCTCTTCAACCATATGGTATATCAAGCGTCAGAAGCGAGCAACGGCTGGCAGAAACTCTTTGGAATATGACCCGTGTGGTGCATACTATTTCACTTATAGTCATATTTGTGCTGGGGCTTATTTCGCTTGTTATAATTATTAATACAATTCGTATAACCGTGGGTACAAGGCAGGCGGAAATAAGTATAATGAAATATGTTGGCGCGACGGATTGGTTTATCCGCTGGCCTTTTATTATTGAAGGAATGCTGATTGGGCTTGTGGGTGCGACAATACCTGTAATTGTTTGTATCCTTGGATATGATTCTGTAATTTATGCAATAGCCAATGTGCCTATGCTTGAATTTATGTATCTTTTGCCGGGGAGTATGGTGCTGTTTTATGTAGTGCCGTTTGCATTGGTATTGGGGATGATTATTGGGTTTATTGGGTCTGTTGTCTCTGTCCGGCAGTATTTGAAGGTTTGAAAGGAGCTACATATGAGGAAAAAGATTTTAGCAGTGTTTTTAGTGATGGTGTTTATTATGTCAAGTGTGCCGATATTGGCCAACAATTTGCAAGACTTGCGTGACCAATATGATGATGCCCGAGCTGATGTACAAGATCAGCAGCAGGAGCTGGCCGTGACTCGTGCAGAAATTGATAGAATAAATGAAGAATTGATGGCGCTTGATGAGCGGCTTGTTTCTGCTGTTAATGATTTATATAACATAAATCAAGCTTTATATGAAACGGCAAAGGCCATGGAGCAGGCTACATTTGATATAGCCGCGGCCCAAGATGAGCTGGACATGCAGTACGATATAATCGTTGGTAGGCTAAGAGACATACAGGAGCAGGGAACGATGGGGCTTTTGTCTGTGTTGTTTCAGGCTACCAGCTTGCGAGATTTTCTTTTTAGACTGGAATATGTAAACAATGTTGCCCGGCTTGACCGTGAGATGGTTGCGAGGCTTGAAGCATCTGAAATTAGGCTGACGCAGCTGCAAGAGGCATATGCGCGGCAATATGACTCAGTAGAATTTTTGAGAGTTAGACAGCAGGCGTATGTTGATTATCTTGCGTTGGTAGAAGCGGAACGTGAAGCATATTTTAATGCGTTGCTTGATGATGAATACCGTATGGAGGCAATGCTGGCCCTTTATCGCGAGCATGCGGATTATGTTGGTGCGTTGTTCCGCGAGGCTTATGAAGCCGAGCAGCGACGTTTAGAAGCTGCACGCAGGGCGGCACTTGCATATTTGACTGCACAGCAGCTGGCCATTATGGCCAGTTTGGATGGGCCGCTTCGGTGGCCGGTGCCATCTAGAACCATTCATGATATCACCAGCCGTTTTGGGCCACGAAGGCACCCCATAAGGGGTACTCAAGAACAGCACTGGGGTATAGATATACGTGCCACACATGGTGCCGATATTGTTGCCGCTGATGATGGGGTTGTTATATTTTCTGGCCGTAGTGGTGGGTTTGGTATAACAGTTATAATCGACCATGGAAATGGAGTGCATACACTTTATGCACATAACTCCCGTAATTTGGTTAGTGTAGGAGATAGAGTTACAAGAGGGCAGCGTATTGCGCTTATTGGCTCTACAGGGGTTTCTACCGGGCCGCATTTGCACTTTGAAGTGCGTATTGCAGGTGTTGCGGTTGACCCTGCGCCGCACTTGGGGCTTTAGGATTGTTGTGGCTGGGTGAGTGACGCCTAGTTTTGTGGTGAATGATGTTGTGTAGATAAAATGACCACCTGCATGTAAGAATTGCGAATTCTTACATGCAGGTGGTTTTTAATTGGGTTTGATAGCTGTTTAATGCCGGGTTTTGGCTTTGGTGGCTTTATTAAAAGTAAATGTTTTTACTTAATTGGAGGGATACAGGTGAAGCAAATGAAATTTTATCTACACAAGATGCGTACGTTAATTGCGTTTTTGCTTACTTTTGTTATTGCTTTTGGCGCAATTCCTTATATTAGCTTTGCCAGTAATACTGTAGCAAATGACATTATTGGCTATATAGAATACTACGATAATGATGACAATGTTTTAGGAATAGACATAGAGGCATTCCGTTCATTGCGTTATGGCCAGATGAGCGAAGCTCGCAGAAACTATTTTGTTTTGTTAGAGGGCAATTATAGGGGCGGTTTTCTCCAGCAAAGGTTTGTTGAGTTATTTGGATGGCACTCCACGGAAGATATCCGAAACAACTATAGCTTGATGTTTGATATGCCAAGTGAGTTTGTTGATCAAAGTATATTAAATATCTTGACGGCTGGCATCCTTCCTCTCACAGAAGTTGATTGGATGATGCGTGAACCTCGGCGCCTATATGCGAATGTGAAGTGAACTATGCATTATTTGCTTACTTTGATCTTGATCTCATTGATATATTGTTTGAGGAAGATTCATTTGTTGCGGATATGATGATGGATACCATGATTGAAATATTTGTGGGTGATTATATACAGCAGCATGATATAACAACATATAATTTTTTTCCAGAGGCCAATCATATAGAGCCGATATTTTCTCCTGCGCCAGTTTATGATACGCCTCCTTCACGTGGTGAATTTGAGGCAATTGAGCAGGCCCAAAACATAACAGGATTTAATGATGCAAATGATGTACGTATGGATGTTATTTCTGTAGGTCGTAACTCTATCACTATTGATTTCTTCTTTAACCCAGTTCATGATGCAGCCTTCAATAGCTTGAGGATGTACGATTTTACGCACCCCGGCAACCCTAATGGTGGGACATGGGTACCGCTTTTTGGAGAATGGAGTCATGGGATGCCTAGGATTCAGTCCGGAAGGCGGACGATAGGCAATTTAGTACCTGGTGCAACTTATATTTTTGTATCTTCCGTTTGGAGTTGGAGCAGAAATAGCTGGGTAAATGCTGAATTTCGTGTAACATTACCGGGCCAGAATGCACCCCTTTTTGGTGTGATGGGCATTACACAGACAGGTTTTACGGCAGTTGCTACTTTCCCTGTTGATGGTAATTGGGGAAATATAGTTGAGATTCATGATGGTACTAGATGGCGTGATATCACTGGCCAAGGATTACGTGCGAGAAGTGGTTTTTTTACTGTCAGCAATCTAAGGCCCGGTTTTTCATATCAACTAAGGTTCACATATTATGATCGAAATAGTGAAAGATGGGGGCCGGATACACGTCATACTGTGCAACTCGTTCCAGTAAGAACACCATCTTGGACCGTTACGGATATTCGAACTAATCAGTTCACAGTCAATGTTGTTTTCCCAGTCGAGGGAGCCAGATATAATACAATTGGACTATACAATCGCCGTTTAAACGGGGGCTACTGGATTATTCCTGTACGGAATTATGCAAGAAGTGGCTCCTTCACCTTTCGGTATTCGAACCGAGGCCTTGAGCCGGGTTGGACATATCATATGAGGAAGGCATTCTATCTCCCGGGCGTAGGAGAACGGGACGCTAGACGTGATGTAACCCTGTTGCCCGGTCATGTACGATTTCAAACCCGTGACCTTGCGTTTTATTTCGAGCCCGAAGATGTTGCCGCTAATCGTATAAGTGCCAACAATTTGAATTTGTGGCTAAATAGAATGCAGACTACTCATGATGCATTCTATCGTCTAACCGGTTTAAGACATTGGCGTGGACAGAGAATGGTTATGCAGAGTACACGTTACAGAATCAGGGATGTTGCATGGGCAGGTCAAACTATTTTATTCGACCAAGGACATCTTATGGAAATGATAAGGAGAATAAATACCGCTGGCTGCTGGTCATTCGGGATGATGCATGAACTTAGTCATAATTTTGATCATCGGTCATGGAATTTTGATGGTGAGTTTTTTGCTAATTTTAAGATGGCCTATGTAATGGATCGTTACAATGCTTCTGTATATAATAGAAATGGGCAAGTACGTACAGGCCTTGCCGCATATAGGCAGATGTTCTATAACGGGGTAGGAATGAGTTATCGCCGTGTGTTTCACCAGCCATGGACTTATAATAGGCCCAGATATCATGAAGATGCATTGGCATATAGCTTCCTTAGGATACAACAGCGCATTGGATGGGATCCATTTGCTCAGACATTTAGATACTTTTATGCAAATGTCGGTTACGCACCAATAACAAATCTGGTAAGGATTAATCTGTTTTTAACAAGGTTACGCGATTTTTCAGGAGTCGATGTGATAGGATTATGGAGACCACATGAACTTCATTATTATGGATTGCATTTTGGTGGGACAATACGGTATATATAGAAGTGTGTCATGTTAGACCTTGACTTATCATAGCCTAATAATTTTAATAGAAATGGCCTAAGCCTTGGAGGTGAAAGCTTCTAAGGCTTAGGTTCACTTTACATAATGCTATAACACAATATAATAAAGTATATAAAGGGGTGGATTAAATGGGCTTCTTTCATAGAGTAAAATTACTAATTAAGTCTCAAAACCTACGTATTATGGTGCTTTTTGCCACGTTAATTGTTATAGCAACTGCAATTGTAATGGCCGATACTATTAAAAATGATGCTACATCTTATTATGCAAGTATAAGCTCTTATGGTAGTGCGATAACAGGATCGGCTGAAGTTTCGCCAAGAACAACCCCATTTCCAAGCAATATAGTAACAAGTGGCAATCTAGGGCATGGTGGCGCATTTTGGAGACTTTACGATGATGGTATAGTGGTTGTGGAAAGTGGGCACATTCGCGAATTTGCACCTCGATGGAATGGACACTATCGTTATATAAGAAGAGTCACTTTTACTAGCCCAGTTATAGCGATGCATCTACAAGGCATGTTTAGTGATGTACCTGTATCATCAATTGAGGGCGCGTATAATATAGATACAAGCAATGTAACGGATATGACTGGAGTATTTGCGAGTGCATCAAGTTTACAATATATTGATATCTCATCATGGGATACCAGTAATGTGGTGTCCATGGCGGCGATGTTTGACCACGCTTTTCAAACACAATGGGAACCTCTTTCGAGCCTAGATTTATCTGCTTGGGATACAAGTCGCGTCGAGGATATGATATCTGTGTTTAGAAATACTAGGTTGGGAAATTTGAACATATCGTCTTGGGACACGGGAAATGTAACAAGAATGTCATATATGTTTGAATATTCACTCCGGCTAAGCATTCTTGACTTATCGAATTGGAATACAAGCAATGTAACACATATGGATAGGATGTTTGCCAGTACGAGAAGTTTAACAAGTTTAGACCTTTCAGGCTGGGACACTCGAAATGTAATAAATATGAATTCTATGTTCAACAATACAGCATTACGACAACTTACTCTAGGTGAATATTTTGTCTTCCATACTAATGCCATGCTGCCACCTGTCCCTAGAAACAATACATTCACCGGCTATTGGCAAAACGTAGGCACTGGTACAATCAATAACCCAAAAGGCAATTTTATTTTCACATCCGAAGGGTTAATGAGATACTATGACGGTGCCATTATGGCTGATACATGGGTTTGGCAGCCAACGGGGCAGGAAGGGGCATATGGGCAGCGGATATACGGCTACTTCACACTGCCCAACCCTGCCAGAAATGTCACAATTGAATTACGCCAAAGCACTGGTGCAATGATATCAACCACCACAATCACCCCAACTGGCACTTCAGCTGCGACACCCTTCATTGTTGATAACATATTCCCCGGTTCTTATACTCTTATCTTCCGCCAGCCGGGCCACACAAGCTTTACCATAAATAATATAGTCATAGACAGCCAAGATATTGA
>Ga0131853_10000618_pt1 | contig 63899 bp, 63 predicted proteins | sample TergutLab28metaG_FD_92764 | JGI IMG/M metagenome (GOLD analysis project Ga0131853, IMG submission 92764) | Labiotermes labralis P1 segment gut microbial communities from Petit-Saut dam, French Guiana - Lab288 P1 (version 2) (version 2) | ecosystem: Host-associated > Arthropoda: Insects >...
GTTCATATTACCCTCCTACTAAATTAGTTATGCTTATATTATAACACATCCCCAACCAACATTTACTATACACTTTGCAAATGGCACAATTTTCTTTTGACAAGCTAAGCTAAAAATGTTAGAACCGGGTTCAAAAAACAAAAAAGGCGAGCAATGCCCGCCTTAATTATTTATGCTATTAGCAAATCCAACTCATCCTCATTCAAACTTTCTTTCTCCATTAGGGCATCGGCAATTTTGCTTAACTTGTCCTTATGGCGTTTTACCAACTCACAAGCCTTGCCATACAGCCTGCCCACCTCTTCGGCGCACACATCTTCCGCCTTTTCCCCGCTGGTTATGGCAAGCCCTAAACGCTGGCTCATACCATACTTCGTTACATAGTCCTTTACAAGGGCGTTTACCCGTTGTATGTCGTTACTTGCGCCTGTGGTAACGTTTTCTGTGCCAAAAACAACCTCCTCCGCCGCACGGCCTGCAAGCAGGGTTATGGCCTGCCTTTCCAGCTCCGCTTTGGTGTAATACAACTTGTCGGGCGGCAGGTTTAGGCAAAACCCCCCAGCCCCTTTGGTTGATGGTATAATCGTAACCTTAGCCACAGAATTTTCAGGGGACAGTAGCTTGGTTGCAAGGGCATGGCCGCCTTCGTGGTAGGCGGTAATGCGCTTGTCCTGCTCCATAATCCCGCTACGGTCGGCTTTTTCACTGCCTGCAATAACGGTGTAAAAGGCTTTGTCCACCTCTGCCTGCCCAATGGTTTCTTTACCTGCCTTTGCAGCATTTATTGCCGCTTCGTTAAGCAAATTTTCCAGCATGGCACCGCTAAAAAACACGGTTTGTTTTGCCAAGCTATGTAGGTTTACATCTTTTTCCATGGGCTTGCCATGGGCATAGGTATTTAGGATATCCTGCCGCCCTGCAAGGTCCGGTAAGGCAATTTCCACTTGCCTGTCAAAACGCCCGGGGCGCAGCAGGGCTTCATCCAGCGTGTCAAGGCGGTTGGTGGCAGCTATCACCACAATCCCCTCCCCGCTCCCAAAACCGGACATTTCTGTTAAAAGGGCATTAAGGGTTTGGTCACGCTCGTCATTACCGCCATTTACGCCTGCTGTACGGGTTTTGCCCACCGCATCAATCTCATCAATAAAAATTACGGCACGGCCGGCTTCCCTGGCCTTCTTAAACAGCTCCCGCACACGGCTTGCCCCCACACCAACATACATCTGCACAAAATCCGAGCCGCTAACAGCATAAAAGGGCACGCCGGCCTCCCCGGCAACAGCCTTGGCCATTAAAGTTTTGCCTGTACCCGGCGGGCCATAAAAAATCATGCCCCTTGGCATCCTTGCCCCATAGCGGGCATATTTATCAGGGTTTTTAATAAAATCCACCACATCGGCTACCATGTCCTTGGCTTCCACATTACCTGCCACGGCGGCAAAGTTTACAGCGGTCTCCCCAGTGTTTACCGCCGAAACATTCATGGCCATTGCACCCCTGCCATTATTTTTACTAATAGCACGAAAAGCGAAAAAAAACACGCCGCCAAAAATTACCAATGGTAAAAAACCTGCAATGCCGGCAAAATTGCTTGCCTCCACCACATCCACACCCGCCATTAGCAACTCCTGGGTTAGCATGGGGTTGCGTGGGTTGCTGGTTTCGTATAAATTTTCTGAATTATGTAGTTGAAAGCTGATAACAGGGGCATCCCCCAACCCCACCTGTGATACCAATCCATCATCCACCCAGCCTGCAAATTGGGCATAAGGCACAAATTGGGCATCACCGCCATTGTTTAGCACAAATGCCCCAATAACAACCGCAACCAGGGCAAGCGCAACAAAAATCCCAACAATCTTCTTTTTGCCAAGTTTTTCCATAATACATTCCCCCTCAATTAACTACTTAAAGATTTTAGCACATCGGCGGGCAGTTTGCATTACAAAAAATATGGCAAATTAAAATACTAACATAGCATCCCCAAAGCTAAAAAATCGGTATTTATGGTCAACAGCCTCTTGGTAGGCAGCTAAGGTAGCTTGTCTGCCCGCAAGGGCAGAAACCAGCATGATTAAAGTAGATTCGGGTAGGTGAAAATTGGTTATCAGCGCATCAATAGCATTAAAGGCATAACCTGGATAGATAAATTTATTGGTATACCCGCTGTCAGGATGCAAAACACCCAACCCGTCCACGCAGGATTCCAAAGTGCGCACAGTGGTTGTGCCAACGGCAACAATGCGCCCGCCACCCTTCCTTGCATTGTTGATAATCTCCGCTTGCTTAGGGTCCAGCACAAAAAATTCCGAATGCATTTCATGGTCTTCAATATTATTGGTTTTAACAGGGCGAAAGGTGCCCAGCCCCACATGCAGGGTAACATGCGCCATTTTAACACCCTTTTGGGCAATTTTCTCCATCAATCCTTCTGTAAAATGCAACCCGGCAGTTGGTGCAGCGGCAGAGCCCGGCTCGGCGGCATAAACGGTTTGGTATCTGTCTTTATCCTCCAATTTGGCAGTAATATAGGGCGGCAGGGGCATTTCCCCCAGTTTGTCCAGCACTTCCTCAAAAGTGCCGTTGTAGTTGTAGGTAAATTTTATAAGGCGGTTACCATCCTCATTAACGGTGGCAATTTCGCCGCTAAGCATGCCATCCGCCCCAAAGGTAAGCTTATGCCCTTCCCTTGCCCATTTGCCGGGTTTTACAATCACTTCCCACAGCCCATCAGCTTTATCTGCCAAAAGCAATATTTCTACGGCCTTTGCAGGGTCATCCGCCCTTGCGCCCACAAGGCGTGCGGGGATAACTTTGGTATTGTTTACCACCAACACATCCTCGGGGCGCAAAATGTCCAAAATATCGGTAAAATTGCCATGCCCCACGCCACCCGTGGTTTTGCAAAGGGTAAGCAAGCGGGAGCCCGCACGGTCTTTAAGCGGATGCTGTGCAATCAACTCTTCCGGCAAATCGTAGTAAAAATCTTGTTTATTCATCTAAGTCTCCTATTATTTCAAGGGCATCCATGCCATCTTTATTATGATAATGGGGCATAGCCCGAAATTCTCTCCCACAAACGGCCGTAGGTATAGCGAACGCACAATCACGACTTTGAAGTGCGTTCGCTATATCGGTTTTATAGCCCATACCAATTCCAATTCGAAACATGGAAAAGGATATTTTGAAAATCGCAAGTTTCAGTGCGTTTTCAAAATGTGCTTTTCCATGATTAAGAATGGAATTGGTACCACATCCCAATTAACAGCAATACCTGTATTTGGCAAGGCAAAAAACACACGGGATGCACCGCCGCCAAAACTACCTTCCATCTGCTCCCCTACCAACAAGCCTATCCTGCAATCTTTGGTAAAAATCTATTAATCGGGGATTGTTCAGCACGGTAAAAGCTTCACCCCTAACCGCTTGGGATGCGTAAATCGGCGCAAAAGCATTAAAACTACTGGCGGCAAGTGCGCCGGCATGGCACTTTTCCAAGTCCGGCACCCCTATCGCATCACAATTTGTATGCCTGTATAATACCAATTCAAAATCTGCATAAAATTATAACCCATATCCGCCATAGCACGTGCACCGTGTTGGGACATGCCAACACCATGCCCCCACCCACGCCCTTCCAAGTGTATGTGGTAGCCACTGCTTATGGAAACATTTTCCTGTGGCATGGGCATGGCAGGTTGGTCGATTATGGACAGGCCATAAGCCGTCATCACCATAGCACCATATGGTTTGCCAAGCTGTGCCAATGTGGATTGGGATATGCCCGTAGCAGAAGCTATGTAAACAGCAGGATTTGCGCTTTGCAGGAAGCCGCCGGCAACAGGTGCGCCCACAATATTAAAATTGCGGCTTCGTAGAGAGCTGCCATCCAAGGGGCCAAAAAAGCTACGGATATTCTCCCTTTCCAGCATGTGGTTGCCGTTTGTGCCGATGATGATAAGTTGCATCACCCGCCCTTGCGGGTTGTGGATTAGCTGAATGGCAACAGCATCACCAATTGATACATTTGCACCTCGCAACAGCCCGCTAAGCTCGCTAAGGGTAATTGTGCGTCGCCATAGCATATCAGTGGCATCGTGCCGCTCGGGCACGCTACGCAGATATGGCAGGGTGGCAAACCAAACATCCTCGCTATTAGCAGTAAAACCACCGGCGCAGGAGGAGTATGCAGCCAAAATCGGTTGCCCGCCATACAACATCACAAGCCCGGTGGTTGCAAGCACGGCTTGGGTGGTTCTCTCATGCTCCCTAAACGTACCTGAATATACTTGAGAAAAAACCGTATCGCATAAATTATAATCATGCCCCGCCCAGCTTGCCATGCGATACAGGGTGAAAGTGCGTGCGGCAACAGCTTGGGATTTTAATGCCTCCATATGCCAGCTTGCGGGCATCTCGGAAGGCACAACGCTAAACAAATATTCATCCATATGTACAATATTTATAGCGGACACAGTGCCGGGATTAAGGGATGCAATTTCTATAACACCACGATACTGGCGCACACCCAAGTTTGTAATCCCGCTAATATCCCTAAATTGCAAGGTTGTTTCGCCGTTTAGCACCTGCAACCCATCTGCATATAGGGAAACCACGCCCCCATAAGCCGCAGGGCGCACGGTAAAGCGTTGCCCGCTGTTAAAATGCCCTAAAACATGAAAAAACCCATCATAAAAAGCCCCCACCTCTAATTGTTGGGAGTAGATGTTAATCTCCTGTCTATTGGCAAAATACTGGCGCAAACCAATACGCAAAAACCCATCAAATTCCTGCGCCATTAAGCTTTGGGCAGGCATTACCAAAAACAAAACAAATGCGGCCAAACCCAACAAGCAGGCTTTTAGAGCTTTAATTTTCATTATCCGCATTCCTTTTTTCCAATTCCAAATCTTCCGTCAACTCCTCGGAAAAGTTTGTAAGGTATTCTTCTAAGGCATCAATTTTTCTGCTAAGGTTGTCAAAATCCGCATTATCAGCCACTTTCAGGTATTTGCTGGCTATCATGCTGTATTCCTGTGCAAAATCCGTTAAAAGCCTACGCTGGTGGTCAGTGGCCAGGGAAATGTCCATAACCTGTTTTGCCACACTTTCCCTAATAACACGGCTTTGCCTTTTGGCATTGTAAATAATATCATCAGCGGCTCTTTGGGCACTTACAATGGCGTTGTTTATTGCCATGTCCTTTTCACGATACATGTCCACCTGCGCTTCTAATGTGGAAATGTATCTGTCAACAGCTTCGGTATCATATCCTTTTTTAACAATCGCAAAACGTCCTGACATATTTTGCCTCCCGATAAATATTGTTTTGGTAAATTATATCATAGCTCCCCCGCCCCCGTCAAGGCGGTTAATTACAATCATCCTCCAAAAATCCAAATTCTTCTGCAATTTCTACACACAGGCCGGGGTCTTCATTGTTTAATACATTCACAAGTCCGTCAACCACATTTTTTCGCACATTATCATCCAAACCATGGGGCAGCTGCAATTCAAGGGCAAGCTTGCCATCTTCCAGCTTAAATTCATGGGCATGGGCAGCAGGGCAATGGTCGTACAGATAGGATTTGGTAATTTTCTTCAAATTATGCAGGTTTTGGTCGCTTACATCCACGGGGTCCAAATGGGCAGTTAGTATTATACCAAGCTGTGCCAGTACCGCATGCTCCACGCAATCGGCAATATCATGGCTTTTTTGCAGGGTTTGGTTCATATCAATTTCGATGTGGATGGTGGCAACATTTTTGCCTGCACCATAGTTATGCACAACCAAATCGTGTATATCAATCACACCTTCCTGTGTCAGCACAATGTCCTTAATCGCACGTACAACCACCTTATCCGCAGGCTTGCCTATGATGGCGGATGCCGCCTCCCACAACGCCTTACCTCCCGACCACAGCAAAATGGCAGATACAATAAGTCCGGCCCAGCCATCAACCTGCCAGCCCCAAGCATGGGCAACAAATATGCTTGCAATAATAAATGCCATCACAATACAATCGTTAATAGAATCGGTTGCAACATTTTTCAAAACAGCAGATTTTAGACGTTTCCCCAATGCCCCGTTAAAGAAAAACATCCACAGCTTCACAAAAAAGCTAAATGCCAACAAGCCCACAGAAAGCCATGAAAAGTTAAGGGGCTCGGGGTTTAGAATGGCAGAAATGGAGCTTCGGGCGAATTCCAACCCCAAAAACAGGATAACCATGGCAATAACCAATGCTGCCACATCCTCCATGCGCCCATGCCCAAAGGGATGCTCCTTGTCCGCAGGCTTTTGGGATACCTTAAAGCCCACCAAGGTGATAACAGATGCGGCCGTGTCTGTCAAATTGTTAAAAGCATCCGCAATAACCGCCACACTGCCCAAAACAAGCCCTGCAGCCAACTTTAAGCCAAACAAAAGTAAGTTTGCAAAGATGCCAATAACGCCGCTGGCAAACCCTGCAAACTCCCTCTTTTTATCCGCTTTTTTCAAAATAAGTTTTATCATGGCTAAATATTAAGGTTCTTTAACTCCCGCAACTCGGCCAGTTCGGCAAGTTCTGCCAAATCTTCCAAGTTTGCCCCTTGTATGGTAACCGACTTAATTTTTGCATAATGGCCGCTATGCCTAAATGCCCTTATATCGTCCACATCTTCACATTCCGACAGGGCAATAATGGCATTTGTGTGGCCCTTAACCGCAGCCAGCCCAATCCGGGAGAAGAAACCAACAAGTCCCCTCGCCTCTTTCAATTCATCCAAATTTTGTAAATGCCCTAAATTAGCAAGGTGCTGTATTTGGTCATGGTTTTCGGGCTTTTCCAATTCATTCAACAATTGCTCCACAGTCATAATTTCGACCTCCTTTTTGTTATGTATATATAATATCACCAAAGGGGCGCAAAATCAATAAACCTGTGGCTTAATTCTGGGTTGCGTTTTAATATAAGTGGTTTTCCTCAATGGCAAAACGTGCCGCCGCCTGCTCGGCCTCTTTTTTGTTGCGCCCGCTGCCCTGCCCCAAAAAACGCCCGCCGTGGGTCAATTCCACGGTAAAAATCTTCTCATGCTCGGGTCCTTCTTCTTTAATAACCCGGTATTCTATGGGCTCTTGGCTATCTCTTTGCAATTGCTCTTGCAAATGCGTTTTACAATCCGCCACCCAACGCAAACCTTTTTGGGAATGTATGTCATCCTCCAAATACGCCAAAATAAACCTTTGCGCCGCTTTGTAGCCGCCATCTAAATAAATGGCACCTATAACCGCCTCAAAAGCATCAGAAAGAACGGAATCTCGCTCCCTTCCTCCATTGGCAACCTCGCCCTTGCCCATCCTCAAAAAACCGCCCAAGCCAATCTTTCTGGCACAAGCGGACAGGGAAGGCTCGCAAACAACCCCCGCCCGTAGGCGTGTCATGTCCCCTTCACTCATACCGGGAAATTCTGCAAAAATATAGCCGCTAACCACTAGCTCCAAAACAGCATCCCCCAAATATTCCAGCCTTTCATTGTGCTGTTTAGGGGATGCCTTGTTTTCGTTTATATAAGAGCTGTGCGTTAAAGCTTCTTCCAAATTTTGTATTTTGTTAAAATTATAGCCAATAATCTTTTGTAATTCCATGCCTATCCCTTCAAGGATTCGATATACTTAACCGCATCACCAACGGTGGCAATTTTTTCGCCATCTTCTTGAGAAAACTCAATATCAAAAGCCTCTTCCAACTCGGAAATAATTTGGAACAAATCTAAAGAATCGGCACCCAAATCATCTGCAAAGCTGGTTTCCATGGCTATATCTGCCTCATCTTTTCCAAGATGCTCCGCTACAATACCTCTAATTTTTTCAAATACCATTTTTTTCATCCCTCTCATCTAATTTTTCAGAAGACATGGCGGCTATTTTTCCAACCACGCCACCTTCTATAAACTTAACGCATTGCCCAATGGAATTTTTCATGGCCTTGGCATTGGAGCTACCATGCGCCTTAACCACCAAGCCATTAAGCCCAATAAACGGCGCACCGCCAACCTCGGTGTAATCATAACGCTTGCGCATGCGCTTAAATGCCCCACGGGACAACAAAGCCCCAAACCTTGATAAAAACTTGGAAATAAGCTCTGTTTTTAAGGTTGCAAACAAGCCCTTGGCATACCCCTCGGTGTACTTCAAAATAATATTGCCTACAAAACCATCGCAAACAGCCACATCCACAGTGCCATAAGGTATATCCCTTGCCTCCACATTGCCTAAAAAGTTAAGCTGGCTGGCTTCTAAAAGCTCATGGGAGGCCTTTGCCACGCTTGTGCCCTTCTCACGCTCTGCACCAACATTTATCAATCCAATGCGGGGGTTTTTAACGTCCAGCACACTTTCCATATAAACCGAGCCCATCTGGGCAAATTGTAGCAAAAACTCGGGCTTGACTTCTACATTCGCACCTGCATCTGTAAGAAATGTATGGCCACCATTACTATTGGGTAAAAGAACGCCCAAAGCAGGCCGCTTAATGCCTTTAATGCGACCTATAATGGTTGTTGCCCCGGTCAAAACCGCCCCTGTGGAGCCGGCGGACACAAAAGCCGCCGCCCGACCCTGTTTCACAAGGTTAAGTCCCACAACAATAGATGAATTTTTCTTGGTTTTAATGGCGGCAGTGGGGCTTTCATCAACATGGATAACTTCATCCGCATCCACCACCTCTAAACGCCCGCTGTCATGGGGTGTTTTGGCAAGGTGGGCATTAATTTCCGCTTGGCGGCCAACTAACAAAATTTTGGTAATTTTACCGCCAAACCTGCCGTCACTAAGGGCACCAACTGCCCCTTCAACAGCCGCCACGGGTCCCATGTCACAACCCATGGCATCAACAGCAATCGTAATATCCATTAGTCTTTCTTAACAACTTCAACTTTTTTGTAGTGGCCACAGGCTTTGCACGCTCTGTGAGGCAATGCAAGCTCGTTGCATGATGGGCATGTAATTAGCGTAGCTGTGGCAATTTTCCAGCTTTGCGCCCGTCTTTTGTTCCGTCTTCCTCTGGATGACTTATTTTTTGGACAAATCATATTAACACCTCCTGTTATTTGAATCTTTCAAACAGTTTTACAAACTCACCTTCTAATTCAGGCTCGCAACCGCATTTTTCCAGATTTTGGTCACGCCCGCAACGGGGGCAAATGCCGCCGCACTGCTCTGCGCAAACAAATTTCATGGGGATATTGTTAAACAAATTCCGCTCCAATGCAGGTAGTATGTGGATTGTGTGGTTTTCATACTCCATGTCCCATCCATCGGATGGCACGGAGCCCTTCTCCGCAAACCCCTCAGAAAATGTAAAGGTTACAGGCGTGGCGCAGGTTTTTAGGCAACGGTTACAATGGGCAAAAAGCACAGTGTCCGCCCTGCCTTCCAACGAAAAGCTTTCGCCCATATTGGTCAAATGCCCTTGGTAGCTAAGGGTTGCATGCTCTTTAAGCCCAAAAACCACAGGCACAGCAATAACAACCTCACCCTCCACGGAAACGCTTTCCCCTTCACTTATCTGCCGCACATCAAACACGTGCAATACCTCCATAAAGCAATTGGAAATTTAACCCTACCACTTTAACACAAATCCGCCCGCTTGTCAACCACTTTTTATAATAAACCGACAAAAGATTAAACAAGCCCAATGGTTTCCCTTGCAATTATCAACTCTTCATTGGTAGGAATCACCAAAACACGTACTTTGGCATCGGGCGTGGATACATCAAGCTCCTTACCTCTTTTGCCATTTTTTTCATCATCAATGGCAACACCAAGGTAACCCAAGTATTCAGAAACATCCTTGCGGGTATCCGCCCCGTTTTCACCCACACCAGCGGTAAAAATAATGGCATCTACCCCATTCATAGCGGCTGTGTATGCGCCAATGTACTTGGCAACACGATAGGCGTACATTTGCAGGGCAAGGGTAGCCCCTTTATGCCCATTGGCTTTGCCATCCTCCAAGTCCCTAAAATCGCTGGAAAGACCGGAAACGCCCGCAACACCCGATTTTTTGTTCATCAAATCTTCCATGGCGGTTGGTGATAACCCTTCTTTTTCCATGATATAAGTAACGGCGGCAGGGTCCATATCTCCTGTACGTGTGCCCATAATCAAGCCTTCCAGTGGGGTTAAGCCCATAGAAGTGTCAACAGACTTGCCGTACTTAATGGCACAAACACTGGCACCATTGCCCAAATGGCAGGAAATTAGCTTTAACTCACCAATCGGTTTGCCAAGTATTGCTGCGGCACGGTCCGACACATATTTGTGGCTGGTACCGTGAAAGCCGTATCTGCGCACCTTGTATTTGTCGTAAAGCTCGTAGGGCAAGCCGTATAAAAAGGAATGCTCCGGCATGGTTTGGTGAAAAGCCGTATCAAACACAGCCACCTGCGGCACACCTAAAAGCTTTTCACAAACTTCGATACCAATTAGATTTGCGGGGTTGTGCAAGGGCGCAAGGGATGCACATTCCTTAATGGCCGCCTTAACTTCATCGGTAATCAAAGCAGCATCGGCAAAATTTTCGCCGCCATGCACCACACGGTGCCCCGCCGCCCCAATTTCCTTGACATCAGCGATAACGCCATGTTCGGCATGGGTAAGCGCATCAATTGCCATTTGCACAGCAACGGTGTGGTTGGGAATTTCCGCCCCAATTTTCACCTTATCCATACCATCCTTTTCGTGGACAAGCTGCGAACCTTCGATGCCAATACGCTCCACAAGCCCTTTTGCCATAGCGGTTTCCGTTGCCATATCCACCAACTGGTATTTAAGCGATGACGAGCCGCAGTTCAAAACCAAAATCTTCATTACAAGCATTCTCCTATACAAATAGTATTTTTTCAAGATCAAGAAGCAGCAAAACGCCATCTTCTTTGCGTCCGATGTTTTTTACAAACTGGTTAGAATAGCTTAGTTTAGCATTCGGCGGTGCCGCAACCATATCAGCAGATAGCTCATAAACACCGATAATACGATCTACAATAAGCCCTAAGATATAATCCTCAAACAACACCACAACGATGCAGGTTTCAGTATCATACGGTATTTCAGGCTTTCTAAAACGGCTACGTACATCAATAACGGGGATGATATCGCCACGCAGGTTAATTATGCCCTTCAAATAATTCTCCGTTTGCGGCACAATGGTTATGGGTACAACACCAATAATTTCCTTGATGCTGCTAACTTCCACCGCATATTGCTCATCATCCACAACAAAGGCCAAATACAGGTTTTTGGTAATATCCGAATCCCGCCGTCCATCTACTGCCAAATCATGCTCCATCACATTGCTCATATTCTTTTCCTCCTTTGTTGTCGCTATCTATCAAAAAATCCGGCAACATCCAATATTAAGCTAATTTCGCCGTTACCAAGCAATGTACAACCCGAGATGCCCCGTATCTTCTTAATAAACTTAGGGATGGACTTAACAACAACTTGTTGCTCACCAATAAGGTCATCCACAAAAAGGCAAATTGCATCATCGCCATTTTCAATAATCATCATAATGCCTTCGGTAACATCTCTCGGCTCGCAATCCAGCCCAAAAAACTCATGCAAGCGCACCACATTGTAATGGTCACCACGCACAGTTATCATCTCATTGCCATTGGGATCCATAAACAAATCTTCCGGTATCGGACGGAAAGAATCCCGTATGCTGACGATTGGCACAGTATATTTTGCACCGGCCACACTAATAATCATACCTTCGATAATAGCCAGTGTAAGCGGTATTTTCATGGTAAACACAGACCCTTCACCCGGTACAGAATCAACCACAACCGAGCCGCCAACAAATTCCAAATTCTTGTTAACCACATCCATGCCCACGCCACGGCCTGAATAGCTCGTAACCACCTCGTTAGTGGAAAAGCCCGGCATGAAAATGAATTGGAAGATTTCCCTGTCGGTATACTCGTTTTCCGCTTTGGTTAAAAGGCCGTTGTTGCGGGCTTTTGCAAGGATTTTATCTCTATTAAGTCCGGCACCATCATCTTCGATGATAATCCAAACCTCGCTACCTGCATTGCGTGCTTCAAGGATAACACGCCCTTTTTCGGGTTTGCCCGCCGCACGGCGTTGCTCGGGGGATTCCAAACCATGGTCAAGAGAATTGCGTACAATGTGCATAATAGGGTCACCAATATGCTCTATAATATTCTTATCCACCTCGGTATTTTCACCGATAATTTCTAACACAGCCTCTTTATTAAGGGCTTTGCACATGTCCCGCACAATACGGTTCATCTTAAAAAATGTGCCGGATAGGGAAACAAGGCGCATTGCCATAACGGCCTCTTGCACGTCTTTAATAATCTTTTTAAGCTGGCGCACTTCTCTGTTAAAATTTTCCAAAGTTAGACCTTGTAAGTCCGGATTTTGTGTCACCATGGTTTCCACAATAACAAGCTCGCCCATCAATTTCAACAACTGGTCAAGGCGGGAAACATTAACGGAAATAACGGCTTGTCCTGTAGAACGCTTGGCAACGCCCCCATCAACTGCGCCATCTCCATTATCGGCGGGCACAACAGGGTTTTGCGATAAATTGGCTGGGGTTGCAGCAGCATCGTTGGTTTGAGCGATTGCGATGGTTTCATTACTCATAGCAACTGGCACCTCCTCGGCAATGGATACAACTTGTGCAGGGCTTTCGGCAGCATATTTGTCAACCATAGAAAGCTCTTTCAAGTAAATGGTTTGCATAAGCTGGTCATAAACCTCATCATAACTTTTTGATGTGACCAAATCTATATAAACGCCATCCTTCTGCACATCTTCCGCTGCATTTTCCCCAAGCAAATCGGCTGGGTGGTGCAGCATAAAGTCTGCATAAGGTTTAAGGCCATTTATTACAGTGTAAGCACGCACATTCTCCATCTGCGCCCCTTCATCAAAGCGCAGAAAAATTTCAAAACTATTAAGACCCTCCATTTGAATAGACTCTTTAACATATTCTTCCAAGAAAATATCCCGCACATAAACAGAGCGGTTAAGAAGGTCAAAAACCTGTCCATACTCGCTATTCGTAGAAAAGGACATGGTAAAGCCATCTCTGCGTATGGATGGGATGGTTTCCTCGTTGGTCAAATCAGCAGGTTCGGTTACAATGCCCACAACATAGGGCTTTAAGTTGTTTACCACGGTAAAAGCACGGATATTCTCCATCTCCGCACCCTCGTCAAAATGCACCTTGGCACGGTATTGGCGGGATGCAAAAGGCCTGTCGCCCGAAGCGGCAGGTACGGGGGCTTTATCAGAAACTGCGCTTGCTGCCACAGGGGCAATTGCACCGGATGATACAGAGTCACCCTCACCTTTCAAGCGGGATAAAAAGCCATTTATATGATCCGCAACAAGCTGCGGGTCACCATCCACGGGCACACCCTGCTCAATTTTCACAAGCTCTTCCTTAATAAAGTCCATACATTCCAAAACATAGTCTGTCAATTCGGAATAGTTGATGTTTGTGGGGTTTTCCTCCCGCAGATAAAAGAAGAGGTCCTCAGCTGCATGGGTTGCCGTGGCAATAGAATCAAACAGCATCATAGCGGCAGAACCTTTGATGGTGTGCATGATACGGAAAACCTCGTTAATTATGTCCATGGAAAAGCCGGATTCACTTTCGATAATGATTTGCTCCAACTGATCTACCAGCTGGTTCATTTCATAGGAAAACATTTCCAGCATCGACTCTCTATCAAAGTCAGCCATATAAAAACCTCCACATCCTATTAGTATTTATGTCAATTTACACTATACAACTTGGTAAACGGCGGGCTGCATGTACTTAAAGCCCAAATTCATATTAGAAATAGATTCGGAGTGACCCAGAAACAAATATCCATCTTTCTCCAAAGCCTTGCCAAGCCTATCGCAAATGGCGGCACGGGTGTCGGCATCAAAATATATCATCACATTTCTGCAAAATATCACCTGAAACTTGCGTTTGAAGGGCATTTTGGTTTCCATTAAGTTAAATTTACGAAAGGTTATCCTTTGTTTGACCTCGTCTTTTACAATCATGTTGGAACCATCGTATTTATTAAAATATTTTTTCAACCAATCCTTAGGCAAGGTGGATAGGCTTTCGTTGGAATAAATACCGTGGCTTGCCTGCGCCAGCACATTTTCAGAAATATCCGTTGCTAAAATTTCCAAATTCCAACCGGGTTTGCCTTCAAAGTAATCCGAAGCCAGCATTTGTAGGGTATACGCCTCTTCTCCCGACGATGAAGCGGCACACCACAGGCGTAAATCTTTTTCATGCCCAAAAGTGCGCTCTATCCATGGGAAAACCCGCTCTCTCAAATAGTCAAAATGCTCCGCTTCCCGCATAAAAAAGGTATGGTTTGTGGTAAGGCGGTTGGTTAGCGCCACCGTTGCTTCACCGGTTTTGTCCGCTTTTATAAAGTCAATCAGCTGGGTGAAGTTTTGGAAGCCCTTTTCCCGCAACAATGGGCGCAAACGAGAAAAAACCAGCGTGCGCTTTTCATCCCCCATAGAGATGCCAAAGTGACGCTTCATATGCTCCCTAATCTCCAAAAATTCGCTATCTTTAAGCTCTATGGCGACCATCTCCTCGGCATACTCGTCATTTGCGCAAACCTATTCCAATATATAATACAACATTTTGCGCATCTTGTCAAGTTTTTTTATAAGCCTTGCATTTTGGATTTTGATAGATTATAATTACTTAAAAAATATTGGAGAGTGAAATGAGTAGGATTTGTGGCATTGTGGCGGAATATAACCCCTTCCACAACGGGCACAAGCACCATATTGCGGCGGCACGGCAGGTTTCGGATGCAGACCATATAATTGCGGTGATGAGCGGAAATTTTGTGCAAAGGGGCGAGCCTGCAATTGTGGATAAATTTACACGCACCCGCATGGCATTACTTGGTGGGGCGGATTTGGTGCTGGAATTGCCCGTGGGCTTTGCAACCGCATCTGCAGAAGGCTTTGCATCAGCGGCTGTGTATATTTTGGGTAAAACGGGTTTGGTAACAGATTTGTGCTTTGGCGCAGAAACCCATGATTTACAGTCCTTACAAGCCATCACACATATTTTGGTAGACGAGCCTGACGATTTCAAAACAACCCTAAGAGCAGGTTTGGCGCAAGGCGACAGCTTCCCCAAGGCTCGTGCGGGTGCCGTAAAACAAATTTTGCCCCATGGTGCAGATATTATAAGCCGCCCCAACAATATTTTAGCCATCGAATATCTAAAAGCTTTGGCAAAGTTTGGTTTTAATATAACGCCCCACCCCGTACCCCGCAAAGGCGCAAACCACCACGACGGTGGGCTGGACGGGCAATTTGCATCCGCCACAGCACTGCGCAGGGAAATTTTGGCAGGCAATTTAGAAGATTTGATAAGTTTTTTGCCCGCTTCTTCATTGGATTTATTAAGGGGGCAGCCATTCAACCAAATAGATAATTTTAGCACAATTTTCCACTACAACTACAACGTAAAAGGTTCCACCTTGGAAAAAGCGGCTGAAAATCACTATCCAATCAGTCAAGTGGTTGCCGCCGCCAAAACCAAAAACATCACCCATACAGCCCTAAAACGTAAGGCACTAAGCATCGTGCTGGACTTAGCGACACTGCTGTCCAAACCCCAATATATTCGCATCTTGGGTTTTCGGCGGGATAAAGCGCATTTAATTGGCCAATTGGAGAAAACCGCCGGCCTGCCGGTAATTACCAACCTAAAAAATGCACCAAAAGACTTGCGGGGACTTGGTCTTGATAAAGAAATTGAAGCCACACGTTTATATTGGCTTGCCTTAAAACCTCAAAACATACACGGTAAAAGTGAATTGTCTGCACCGATGATTATTATTTGAAAAAAATTAAAATTTACTATTCCCATCGGAATTAATTTGGTGTATAATAAAGTTGTACCAAAATATTATTGTTAAGGAGGAAGATTTTTATGGCATTAAAAAACTTTCTAAACGTACGCATTTCTGACCTTGCGGTGATGTATATCAAATTGCACCGCTTTCATTGGTTTGTGGAAGGGCCGCTGTTTTTGCCCCTGCATGAGAAGTATGAAGAATTGTATGACGAGATGACCGCATTATTCGACGAATTTGCAGAGCGTTTGCTGGCAATAGGCGGCGCACCGGCCTCCACTATGAAGGAATACTTAAGCCTAACCCAAATCAGTGAAGATGGTAGCGAAGTTACACCGAAAGCCATTTTTGAAACCCTTATCAAGGATTACACCTTCTTGGCAGAGGAGTTGAAAAAAGGTATCGCCATAGCCCAAGGCGAAGATGACGAAGCCACCGCAGACATGTTTATCGGCACAATTACCACACTGGAAAAGCATGTGTGGATGTTTAAGCAATCCATAAAATAGAGGTTGGAAAATTGGAAAAAATTAGCCCCTTCAAAAAAATATTATTTAATATTTTAGGGATGCTTTGTGTGATAATCGGTGTTGTGAACAGGTTTATACCAGGCTTGCCCACAACACCTTTTCTCATACTTGCATCCATGCTCTTTGCCCGTGTAAACCCTAAAATGCAGGCCTGGCTTTTGCGCAGCAAATTCCTTGGGCCTTATTTGGATAATTATTACAACAAGCGGGGCATGCCAACGGCGTACAAACTGCGCACCTGCGCCTTTATGTGGGCAGGCATGTTATTTTCAATCACCCTAATCCCTTTGTTGTGGGTGCAAATTCTTGTGCCAAGCATCGGCGTAATCGTTACTGTACATATTTTCAAAGCAAAAAAGCGCCCGCCCATCGATGGGCAATATGGCTTAAAATATAATTTATTTTCCATAGCCCTATGCTGGATTTGGCTTGGCATTGGGCTGTTTTTGGCGAGCACACCTTTTGATTATTATTTTTTAATCATTACAGGTGGCATACTTTCACTAACCATACTCGTATATGGTATTAGGGGGCATATTAAAAGTGGATAAAAAAACTTCTGTACGATATATGGCGCATGTGGGACTTTTTGTAGCATTTATTGCTGTTTGCTCCCAAATTAGCGTGCCTTTGGCAGGTGGCGTTCCATTTACACTGCAAACCTTCGCCATTTCCTTAACGGGACTAATTTTAGGCTGGAAAAAAGGGCTTTGCGCTGTTCTGGTTTATATTTTACTGGGGGCAGCAGGTGCACCCGTTTTCGCCCAGTTTCGCGGGGGTTTTGGTGTATTGCTTGGGCCAACCGGCGGATTTATTCTTGCCTTCCCAATTCTTGCGGTTATGTCGGGTTTTGCAGGGCACAAGGATAACTTGTTGCGATGGGTGGTAGTTATTTCCATTGGCGTGGCATTGCTTTTACTTTTTGGAGCGGTCTTTTTCAGTATCCATGGGGGTATTGGTTTGTCGCAATCCCTTGGTGCAACGGTCTCACCTTTCATCATCTCATCCGCAATACAGGTTGGTTTGGTGGTTGCCGCAGGCAAGGTTTTACGCCACGCCATTGTAAAAAGCGGAATTTCCATATAAAAACAACTTGCATTTTGTCATTTTTTGTGGTATAATTGTCAATATTTTTTGGGAGGTGCCTATGAGCCAGTTTCAACAACAACCGCCGCCCTACACGCCACCACAATATCGCCCGCCTACACAACCGGGGGATGGTAAGGCAACCGCCGCCCTTGTTTTGGGCATCGTATGCCTTGCTATATACTTTATCAACTGGCTTGTGCCTTTTTTGGAGGTTATCATTGGCGTGGCAGGCATTATTTTGGCAAGCATGGCACGTAGCGAGGGTAACCGAAGCAGCAAGATGACAGCCGGTCTTGTCTGCTCCATAATCGGCGTGTCTTTGGGTGGTTTTTTCTGGGTAGCTTGCTTTGCTTGCGCTACCGCCCCCATGTGCGCCACCTGTGCCGCCATACCGTTTATGGGCTGGTAAGTTAATACATATAAGGAGTGTGTTATGAGTCAATTTCCTAATTCGCCCAGCGGCTTTCCCACGCCGCCGCCAACTTTTGGTCACGGAACACCGCCCGGGGATGGCAAAGCGACCCTTGCCATGGTTATGGGCATTTTAAGCATCTTTTTCGGACCACTTTTTGGTATACTTGGTTTGGTGTTTGCCGGCCAAGCTAAAAAGGAAGGCAATGCAGGTGGCAAACTAACTGCCGCTTATGTATGTTCTTGCGTTGGCCTTTCTGTTTGGGTGCTGTTCGTTATGCCTTTTATGGCATGCGTAGGTTGCGCCGTCTTTATTGATATTGCCGGTTGGTAATAAATAAATTAAAAAAATATAGGAGGGTTTTTATGAGTCAATTTCCAGAGCAACAAAACCAAACAACACCCCCACCTTTCGGCCACGGGCCGCCGCCGGGGGATCAAAAAGCAACACTTGCCCTTGTTTTCGGCATCCTTGCCATTGCCCTTGGCGGTATTTGGGGCATTGCAGGCTTGATTTTTGCTAAGCAAGCAAAAGAAGAAGGCTATGTGGGCAACAAAGCCCAAATTGGCATGATTTGCTCCATCATCGGCTTGGCCTTGTTGGCTTTGCTATGGTTGCCAATTTTCGCTTGCACTGCCTGTGCAATTTGCGCAACACCTTTCATGTGGTAATTTTAGGAGGATTTTATGAGCCAGTTTCCTGACCAACAACCAACCTTCCCCACCCCCACAAAACAGCCGGGAGATGGGCTTGCAACCGCATCCCTTGTTTTGGGGATTATAGGCTTTTTAATCAGCTTTATCTTGGGCGGAATCCCCTTTGGTATTGCAGGCATTATCTGCGGCATGGTGGCCATGGGTAAGGGTTTTCGTGGTGGTAAGCTTATCGCCGGGCTAATTTTGTCCATTTTGGGTTTACTTTTCTCCATCGGCACCATCATAGCTTGCGTTGCCTGCGTAAACTCACCATTTTGGTTGGACTTTTTGGACGAATTTTGGCGTGAGTGGGATTATATCATGCATGGTATTTAACCCATGTTTCCCAGTTTTGAAATTTTGGGGCGTGAGTTTCATTTATACCATATTTTAGGCATAATCGCCTTGTTTGTTGCCGCCGGTGTAGCTTCTTTGCGTGCCAAAAAGTTTGGTATGGATTTTACCGAGCTACTTATAGGCGTTATTATCTTAGGTGCGGGCTTGCTTGTGGGCGGTGTTTTTGTATACGCCCTTGTGCAAGCCCCTGCCGCTTGGGAAAACCGCCATATGTTTAGTCAGGCTCCGTGGCTGTTTTTGCAGCGGGTTTTTGGCGGTATGGTGTTTTATGGCGGGCTTTTTGGTGTAATGGCGGCAATGCCACTTTATGCCAAATTTATTAAAAAGGACATACCGACCATTTTGCGGGTAATTGTGCCTGTGTTGCCCCTTGCACACGCAATTATGCGTGTTGGTTGTTTTTTTGCGGGCTGTTGCCACGGCATGCCCCACGAAACGCTGGGGGTATACTTCCCCCATTCCGCAGTTGCACCCGGCGATATCCGCTTAATCCCTGTACAATTATACGAAACCGCACTTAACTTGATAATTTTTGTTATTTTGTGGATGTGGAGCAACAAACCACGCCATCACCTGCATTTGGTAGCGTTTTACGGCATCACCTATGCCATAGGTCGCTTTTCCTTGGAATTTTTGCGGGGCGATGCCCATCGCGGGCAAGTGTTTGCCCTGTCCACGTCCCAGTTTATAAGTATTCTGGTGGTGGTTGCCTGTATCATTCTGCTGTTAATCAACAAAATGCGGAGCAAGTCCGCCCATTAAATTATTGAATGCAAGGTTTTTCTGTAGTATCTGACAAGAGATGTGGATATAGTTGTTGTAGCAATCTGTGCTAAATGTTAAAGAGTTAGTCCGCTATATGTAGCGGGCTTTTTTAATTCACCCAACCAAGCCAACTGCAATATATTGATGTAGGGATGTGCTGGTGAGGTGAGCCATGAAGCCGATTGTAGAGTTGCAAGATATATACATGAATTACCATTCAAAAGATGGTGAAGTTTGCGCTGTTGGCGGGGTTAGCCTGCCTGTGTCAGCGGGGGAATTTGTTAGCATCGTGGGCCCGTCCGGCTGCGGCAAATCCACTATTTTGTCACTTATTGCGGGGCTTATTTCTCCCGTAAGCGGTTCGGTGTCAGTTGATGGGCGGGTTGGATATATGTTCCAACGGGACCAACTTTTTCCATGGCGCACCATTCTAAATAACGTGCTTTTTGGCTTGGAAATACAGAAAAACAAAAACGCCGACACCGTAGCATATGCCCACCACATGCTTGAAAAATATGGCTTGGGTGACTTTCGGAACCACCGTCCACGGGAACTTTCCGGGGGCATGCGCCAACGGGCGGCACTTATCCGCACCTTGGCAACCCGCCCCAAAATCCTGCTGTTAGATGAACCCTTTTCTGCGCTTGACTACCAAACCCGCCTTGCCGTAAGCGATGATATAGGTGGAATAATCGCCGCAGAGGGAATTACAACCATTTTAGTAACCCATGATATTTCCGAGGCAATTGCCCTTAGCGACCGTGTTGTGGTGTTAACTAAACGCCCAGCCACTGTGCGCAATATCCATAAAATCCAATTCGATGGGGACTACCAATCCCCCACTGCCCGCCGTAAACTGCCACAATTTCCCGAATATTTCAACAAAATCTGGAAGGAGATGAAGGATGATGGATAAATCCGCTGCACATACTAACTTCCTAAAAAACCTGCGGCGGAGAAGGTGGGCGATATTAACCTGCCAAGCCCTTATTCTTGCGGGTTTTTTTGGAATTTGGGAGTTAGCCGCAAGCTTTGGATGGATAGAAGCCTTTATTTTCAGCTCCCCCAGCCGTATGTACCGCATGTTTATATCCATGATGGAGCGTGGCGAGTTACTTCGCCATGTGTGGGTTACGGCAGGGCAAGTGTTGGCCGGCTTTGTGCTTGGCACATTGCTTGGGGTTGCAATCGCCATTTTGCTTTGGGCAAACGACTTTACAAGGCGTGTGTTAAATCCTTATTTAGTGGTATTTAACGCCTTGCCCAAAACCGCACTTGCCCCTATTATCATTGTGTGGATGGGCAATAATCCTCGTGCCATCATCGCAACAGCCCTGTTAATTTCGGTGGTTGTCACCATACTAAATGTTCTTACGGGCTTTTTGCAGGTAGAAGAGGACAAAACACGCCTTGCAGAAAGTTTTGGGGCAAGCAAGGCTCAAATCCTTGCAAAAGTTGTTTTTCCCGCATCCGTTCCCGATATTATAAACGCCATCAAAATCAACATAGGTTTGTCTTTTGTAGGCGTTATTGTAGGAGAATTTTTGGTTGCACAGGCGGGGCTTGGCTTTCTAATTGTTTATGGTAGCCAAATATTCCGTATGGATATGGTAATGCTGTCCATACTTGTGTTGTGTAGCTTGGCAGCAGTGTTTTACGCCGTCATAACAATTATCGAAAAGCGTTTTGCCGGATGGGCAGAATAGATTGTGATACACAAAACCCCCACTCTTTTGAGTGGGGGTTTTGCCTTATTCACCAACTATTTGCGCTAATGCAGCAACGGGGAATCCGATCTCAAACCGGTCCATGCACACAAATAGTTCGTACATCTTTGATTGGTCGATGCTTCCGTCTTTTCAAAAGGGTTGTAGCAAAACAACTAAAAAGATAAACTGAATGCCGGTGGATAGGTCGGTAGCCGGAAGATTGTCGCATCCTTTTTGCATACAGTGACCACACCTATTCGTAATAACATTATTGATGCAGAAAAAAATCATTTACTTTGCCAACTTGCCCATGGTATAATTTACTTAAATTGCTTGCAAAAACGACGTAATGTTCTATAATAGTTCTAATAACTTTGCACGGAGGGATTTATGGAGCGGGATATTAGGGAAATGGTGTATGGGTTGCGAAAATCCATTGATGACATTGACGGGCAATTAAAAGCCATTGAAAAAAGCGATACTTTCAAAGAGAATACGGAACTGGCGCAGAAAAATGCCAAAATGTCAGCAGATATGGAAAAGCTGGAAGTGGAGCGGTCAAAACTTGCCGCCGACAATGCCGCCCTTAAAAATTCTCTTTATGAGCAGTATTTTAACGAAAAACTAAACACGGTAAACAAATTTCAACGAAATGTTGAAATATTTTTTAATGGAGCAGCCACGGGGGAAATTAACCGCCTAAATGCTTTGGAAGGGCAAATTCGCCAGCGGCTGTACAATTTGCAAGCCCATTCTGCGCAGGTTGGTAGCGAGATTGCACAAGAGGCGGGACACCAGATCAACCTGTTAGGGCAGCAAATTGCACAAAGGATAGAAGAGGCCCGCCATCAAGCTAAGTCATTTTCCGTTTCAGAAGCAGAAAAGGCAGAAATGGAGCGTTTACGCCAAGAAAATATTACCGGCGAGCAAATTTCCCACCTTTCCCGCAAAAATAACTTTGAGCGGTATATTGGGCTAAACATTCTAAATGCCATAGGTGTGGTGCTGTTTATTATTGGCGCAATTGCTGCAAGCCGCTTTGGCTACACATGGGTTTCTTTTGCCCTTGGCAGCATCTTTTTGGTGGGTGGCGAAATTATGAACCGCCGCCGCCCCAATGTATTCTCCCTTGGTATGACAGCGGGCGGCTTGGGCATTTCCTACGTTTCCCTTGCTATTGGACATTTTTTACACGAAACCATACCCATATACCCTGCTTTGGGCATTTGTGTGGCCATTACCGCCCTTGCCTTTTATTTGTCCACACGCTACAAATCCCAAGCCCTGCTTGCTATCACTTTGGTTGGGGGATACCTGCCAATAATGTCTATTTTGCTGGACGGTGGCAGCACGGAGCAAGCCCTGCTGTTTGGTATGATGGGTTATTTTGCACTATTTAACCTATTGTCACTAACCCTTGCTTTCCGCAACAAGTGGACGGTCGCAACTTTTATCGGCCTTTTCCTTAACATAGCAGGCGTGGCACTTTTGTCCTTTGAAACTTGGAGTTACCACCCATACCACCAACAGGCCTTGGAGTTGGTTTTTGTCGGATTTTCCATGGCGGTGTATACAGCAATACCAATTATTGGCACATATGTAACCAAAGCAAAATTTGGCCAAAGTGATATTGCCTTGGTTGGCATAAACACCTTTGCGGGCGGCATTATCTTGCTTGCAAACCTTCATTTTTCCAGCTGGAACAACTTTATGGGGCTTGCTGCCGCAATTTGCACTGTCATATATCTTGGCTTAACCTATATCGTTGGGCGTAAATTTGAGAATGCAAAAGCCATGACAACCGTTTTGTACGTGGCGGCCATCGCCCTTGCTTTTGCTTTTGTACCTCTTCAATTTAGCTTGGAATGGCTAACGGTGGGCTGGGCAGCTCTGGCGATGATTTTAGCGGTTTTCGGCATTTTGAAAAACCACAACAATTCTATAATTTCGGCCGCCACCATTGGAGGTTTTGCCATTACCTGTCTTTTAATCTTAAACATTGCACATAATATTATATTGGAAGGCAATTGGGATTATATAGTGTTGCAAGCAGGCTCCGTTGCCGCTGGCGGGCTGGTTGTTTTGGTCTTACTTGCCATCAAAAATCAACTGTACAATGCAGCACAAAAGTCATTCAAGTATATCGTTATGATTGGTTTGTGGCTTTTTGGCATTCTTATGCTTATGCGATTAGAGCATGCCCTATGGCCACAATTTGTTGGCAATCCAATAAATCTCGCATATTTAATGGTTGCATTGGGGGCGGTTGGCACAATGGTTTACGGCAAAATTTTGCCACGCTTGCCGGGCATGGCGTGCAAAGTTACAGAAATAATGGGAACGGTTTTTGTACTTATGGGCCTTTTCGGCATTTTTGCGCTTAACATTTTCATAAGCCCAACAACAACCGCCATGGATGCCCAGCCAACAAATATCCTTTTCACAGCAACTGCAATTTTGGTTGTGGTGGAGGTGGTAGGCATTTTTGCCGTATATGACATAACCCGCCGTGCCGTTCTTAAAAAAATCATCGGCATCCAGTATCTACCCTTAATCGTTTCCACATATATCGTCCTCGTCTTCACATTCACCCTTACCCTTGATTATGGGCTGGACTTTGCAAGCTTCTGGATTAGCTTGGTGTACATTGCCACCGCCCTGCTTTGGACAATCCTAGGCTTTGTGCGCAGATATGCCCTTTTGCGCCGTGCAGGACTCGCCCTTTCCCTGTTCTCCGTTGTAAAACTGTTTTTATTTGACCTTGCACTACTAACCCAAGAATTTCGCATACTGTCATATTTTATCATGGGTGCGGTGCTGGTCATCATCTCTTTTGTATATCAATATTTTAGCAAGCGTCTGGACTTAGCAATAAAGATTGAGCAGAAAGAAAAAAGCGAAGAATAAAGCAAAATCAAGCCGGTTGCGTAAGGTAGCATGCACACGCAACCGGCTTGATTTTGAGTAGGGCGTACATTACAATGGCAAATCCTTTCTTTTGAATACAATGATGCCAATAAGATACAAAGCTACGCCAATTACCAACATTGCCATAAACTGCGGGATAAAACCGTAACCGCCCGCCACATTTGCTGGGTTATACAGTGTGTTGAGGGTAAAGAACCTAAAATTGGCGAAATCAGGGCTGATATTTGCCATCATGTTTAGGATGAAGAAACCAATTGGTATGCCTGCACCAAATGCCAAAGAGTTACGGGTTAAGTTGAAGATGCACGAGAACATGAAGGAAACCCCGCCTACGGCAAACATCAGTAGAAAAATACCAATGTTAAGATTTACGAAATTGCCCAAGTTGAAGTAAATACCTTGGTCAAATTCAAATTCTGCTTCGGCCAGTTGCACATTTATGAAGGCCAAAAGGGTTGCTTCGTCTATGCCGGATGCTTCTGATGCTACTGCCAATGCGCTTTGGTCATTTGCAAGAATGTGCAGATTAGCCATCAACTCTAACGATTCCATGCCAAGATATTCGGCGGCGGCATGATTGGCCGCCATTAGCGCATCCATATCTATGTCCTGCATATAGTGGTCTAATTCATTCATCAAAATCAGCAGCATGGTTGGGCTTTCGATGGACTGCCCATAAAGGTCATCCACTATATGCTCCATATGGGATTCTACAACTCCAATATCCACACCCAAAAGCATTGAGAATAACTGCGCCACTTCCCTATTGCCATCCGCCATTGCGGGGTTTTCCATAAATTCATATGGGGTAACACCCATTATTTCTGCTGTGCCGTCAATAGCTTGGTTTATGAGTAATAACTCCACATACATGGTATAAACTTCTTGGCTGACACCCCGAGCATCCGCACCTGCGACAATGGCTTTCGGGCTGTTTAGGATAAGTGGGAGATTATTTTCCACATCTTGATTGCTAACGCCCAATACTTGGGCCGCTGCCACAACATCCGGCGTGTATGCCTGCCCCCAAAGAGCATTATGGGAAATTTGTGATGTGGCAAGCCCTGCAACAGTAACCACCGCAAACATTGCGGCCAAAGCAGCAAATAAGTATGCAGCTTGGGTAAAGACCAATTTAATACGGGTTATGGGAGCTGAAAGGGTATAGGCCATAGAACCTCGGTCAATTTGGGAGGCAATTAGCGAATTTGCTGTTATAATCACATAAACTAAGGGCATTAAAAGGCCGAGCATGGCATAATATCCACTTGCCATAAGCTCCGGGATGGTTAGCATGCCAAAGCGACTTGTTCCCGTACCAAAGGGCCCGCCGCCCATGCCTTGGGGCGGTCCGTCTGCTCCAAATGTCATCATGGCAAGTCGCATGGCGTGGGGGTCAAAGGTGCGTATAATCATCACAGCTATAACCGAGGTTACTGCAGTAAGAATAACCCATAACTTCCAATTTTGCGAAAGGGTTTGTTTGAAAACGGCTTTGCTTAACATATCTCGCCCTCTTTTCTGTAAAATTTCATAAAATAATCTTCCAACGTAAACTTTATCTCCGAAAAGAAATTAACTTTGTGGTTGGCCAACTCTGCTAAAAATCTATTTGCATCTTTATCGTTAAAAATAACATGTACTTGGTTTGCTTCTTTTTTTATAAGGCTTATTTCAAAGCCTTTTTGGCTAAACGCTTCAAGTTCTTCTAAACTTACAAATTCCACTTTCCATTCCTTGCGGGCATTGTGCCTTAGTTCGTCTGCGGCAAAGGCACTTACCAACTTGCCCTCTTTGATTATGGCTATCCTATCGCAAGTGGCATCCACTTCCGAAAAGATATGGGATGACAGCAAGATGGTTTTACCCCGCTTTTTTTCTTCCTTTACGAACTGTATAAATTTGTCCTGCATCAAGGGGTCAAGGCCGCCGGTTGGCTCATCCAATAGCAGTACATCCGGGTCATGCAGAAAGGCCGTTACAATGGCTAACTTGCGCTTTGTTCCTAAGGACATGCGTTTTAGCCTTATGGAAGTGTCAAGGGAAAACCACTCTGTAAGCTTATTTGCATAACTTAAATCCTTAATCTTGCGAAAACCTGCCATTTGTTTGATAAAACCAGCACCTGTAAGATGGTCTGGTAGGGATATTTCCCCAGGCAGGTAGCCAACATGGTCTTTAATCCGGTGGTGTTGGCTCCAGCAATCTTTGGATAATATGCTGGTTTTACCTGCCTGTGGTTGGCTAAAACCCATTAGATGGCGTATGGTTGTGGTTTTGCCCGCCCCATTGGGGCCAAGAAAGCCGAATACCTCACCCTTTTCCACCGCAAAGGATACATCGAACACACCACGCCCACGTCCAAAATCTTTTGTTAGGTTTTTTACTTGAATAATCGACATTTTAAGCCCCCCCTTAGTTTCCATGTTGATTAGTGATTGCTTGGCGGTCTACACGCTTTATCATATAAACCAGCCATCCGATTAGTCCGGTTAGCAGGGTAAGTGCAGGCCACAAGGCTTTATGGCCATTATTCTTTTTACTGTCAACATACACCCACAAAGCAAGCAGGGCGTTAAAGCCAACCAAGAACAAATATCCGAAAAACCTGAATGTTCCCTGTATGTCCGTAAACATCCGCCCTCTTAGCCTATCAAATGTTAGCCGCTCCCATAATGCCGTCATGCCCTCCGCATTGCCGCTGGCCACCATTACTATGGCAAAGATGACGCCAAATGCCGCCAGTGCAGCAAAGAACAGGATGAACGCCTTTTTGAAATTCATGCCCTCCACTTTTTCAATTACCTTTTTCATAATTTGTTTCTCCTCTCGGTTTTTGTATTTTTGAGGGTGCTTCCCTCTGACTTAAATACATTGTAACAGGCAAGTGTAAACTAAAAACCATTAAAAGGTTACAAAAATATAAACAAAGGTAAAATGGTGGTAAACTAAAAACCGCCCCTGCTATAAGCAAAAGCGGTAACCTGCACCCCAAACCGTTTGTATATGGGCGGGATTTTGCGGGTCTTTTTCAATTTTTTCCCGCAGGCGGCTTATGTGTACGGCAACCGTTTTTAAGTCGCCGAAGCTATCCATGCCCCAAATACGCTCGTATAAATGTTCTTTGCTAAAAACCATGTCGGGATTGGAAGCCATAAATACAAGCAATTCATATTCCTTGTTTTTAAGTTCAATTTCTGTGCCATGGGCATAAACCCTGTGGGTTGCAAGGTTAATTAAGATCGCGCCAACCTTTACCTCATTGGTTCGCTTATCCGAGCCGCCCTCGCCCTGCCTGCTCCTCAATCTTTCATATTGGGCAAGGTTTGCCTTTACTCTAGCCACAAGCTCCGTCGGCGAAAAGGGCTTTGCCATATAATCATCCGCACCCAAGCCCAAGCCCCGTATCTTATCGGCTTCGTCCCCCTTAGCTGTTACCATAATAATAGGAATGTCCACATCACCACGGATGCCCCTGCAAATGTCAATACCATTCATGCCCGGCAGCATTAAATCCAATAATATTAAATCAAATTTTTCGGCTTTGGCTATTTTATAACCCTCCAACCCGTCCGTTGCGATTGTTATGTCAAAGCCCTCAATCTCCAAAAAATCCCGCTGTATTTCAGCGATTGATATGTCATCCTCAATTATCAAAATCTTTTTCACGGCATCATGCCCCCCTCGTATAATGGCAAGGTGATTATAACTGCAAGGCCACCCTCGTCCACATTCTCAGCTCTGATTGTACCGCCCAACTGCTCAATAATTTTTGCAGATATGGCAAGCCCCAACCCGCTGCCCCCGGCAGGATTATTCCGTGAAGCATCACCCCGCACAAATATATCAAACATTTTGGTAAGCAAATCATCAGGAACGCCCACACCATTATCTTTAATACTAATAACCACCTTGCCACTGTGGTTTTGGCAAGTTATTTCTGCTTGGACGCTGCCACCCCTGCCGCTATACTTCACACTATTGCCCAAAATATTTTGCAGCACATTTCTAAATTGCACCACATCGATTTGGGCAAAATCCCCTTGGGTATTCTTGCTAAACACGACCCGAAGCCCAATTTCCCTATATTCATCCTCAAACCCGGCTACCATCTTCCCAAGTTCGTCCCCGATGTCCACCACTTCCAAATTAAGGGGAAATTCACCAATATCAATTTTTGAAAATATAAATAGTTGATTTATGATATATTCTATATCCTCGGTTTTGTTTTGAATGGTAGCAAGATACTTTTCCTGTTTTTCGGGGGTGGCAGCTATGCCTTTGCGCAACCCCTCTATATACGCCTTGACGGAGGTAAGGGGCGTTCGCAAGTCGTGGGATATGCCGGCTATTAGCTCCTTGCGGTTTTTTTCATCCATCTGCCGCTGCTGCACCATTTCATGCAGGCGAGCCGCCATTTCATTAAAGTCAGCACAAACTGCATCAAACTCGTCACCCTTGTTATAATCAATACGGTGGGTAAGGTTGCCATTACTTATTTCGTGCACCCCATTTGCCAATGTGTTTATGGGGTTCATAATACGGCGGCTGATGTATTTGGCAATTAGGATATTGGCCAAAACAATAACGACAATTAGGTAAACCACTGTAACCGGCAAAAAGGTTCTTGATGGGTTGTGAAAATCATATATGCCCTGCCTGTAATGGTCTGCAATAATAATTATATAGTCCCCCAAATCCGAACGGAACATTGAAATGTTACTTGTTATATAAGCAAAATCCCCTCTCAAAAGGGCTTCATCAGCCTGGGATGCGCCAACCACGGGTATATGGGGCATATCTGTAAAACGCTCGCCAAATATACCGCCTCGTGTTTGGGCATCATTATCAATAATAACCAAGCGCACCCCCAAATAAGTGAATCCGGTTATAATCACAGGAAAAATAATCATTAAAATATTTGTTATTAACAAACGTCGCCTTATTGTCAATTTAATCACCTTTGAATTTATTTTTCGTATTATATTGCATAAAAGTAAAATAGGGGTAAACCGGAGTTTAATAGAATGTTAAATTTTCGATGCCACTGCATTTTACAGTGTTTTACATAATACATCATAACATTGTGCGGCAAAATTTTCAAGAGCAAGTGAAAAAGGTAAGGGCGAGATATCTATATCCCACCCTTACTTTTTTTCAAAATTTCATTGTGCCCCGCTCTTATACATAAGGTATAGTGCTTTGTTGGCTGCTAAGTTAATTTCATCTTCATTAACTTTGGTCGGATCAAAGGGCATATCTTTATAGCCTTGGAATTTTGTGACCCACACTCCCCGCCCCTCGGTATATCCACCTATTTTCGCACCATAATCCCTGCATGTGTCAGCGGGGATTGTGCCCGTTATGCGTATAAAGTCATCATCGGCATCGGGAAGGGTTGTTGTTTGCTCGATTGCAGCGTGCATACGTTGCAGGTCTCCAAGGGCTTTTGATGTGGACTGTGCCGGGGCACGTAACTCGAAATGCAAGTATGGCTCTAACAGCATCATGCTTGCTGCAGCAAAAGCCTCCATCAGCAAAAGGGGGATTAGATTGCGGAAATCTGAAGGTGTGGACATTACGCTGTCATAATCAGCATAATCAAACGCTATCTTCACATCTGTAATTTCCCATCCATATACGCCCTTTTTGCAAGTTTCCATAACAGCCTCTTCCACAGCATTTTGAAAGGTTTTAGCAAGGTCGCCCAAGGAAATTTCTGATGTGTATTGCAAACCGCTTCCACGGGCAAGGGGCTCGATCCGCAGACCCGCCCCGGCGGCAAATGGGGTGCCGCTTCTGTAAATAAGGGCTTTTGATGAAGCCGAGACCGTTGGCGTCTCCATGTAAATGGTTGAAGCTTTGGAAAAAGCGGTGCAAATGCCATAACGCTCCATTAAAAGCTCTTTTAGGATTTCTTGTTGAACCTCGCCAAACATTCTAACAGCCAACTTTTTGCCAATGGATAAATCCAACATAGGGTCTTCGTCTGCAAGTACTACCAATGCCTCATATAGCGCACGGGCTTGTTCGGGCAGGGTCGGCGACACTTCTACGCTTAGGGTGGGGCGTGCCAATTGCATATTTCGCATTGCTCCCCAGGCATCGCCCAATATATCCCCAATCTTCATATCCTTAATATACAAAATCCCTATGTCGCCCGCTTCGATAGTGCTACGATTGACAATTTTGCCGTTTTCCAATCCCGCAATGCGGGTTAACTTTTCTTCCTTGCCCTTGCTGCCATATTTAACTATTTGCCGCAAATGTAAACTGCCTTGAAAAAGACGGATATAAACCAACCGTTCTTTGTAAATATTTTGCACTTTAAACACTACACCTGATAGCGGGGCATCGTTATTATTTGGCGAACAAGGCAAATAAAAGGGCAACTGGTCAAGAAGCCACTGCACACCAATACCATGCAGGGCACTGCCAAAGAAAACAGGGTAAAGTTGCCCTTGTTTTGTGTGGCGGGTTAAGCTGTTATAAAACCGTGGCCCTGTGATTTCCTCGCCATTTACAAAGCAAGCCATTAAGTCATCATCCAGCATATATAGGGCATCGCCGCTTTGCTCCATCATCTCATCATCAGAAAACGGGGTTATTTCGTTATTAGCCCCAACCTTTTGGGTGCGCACAAGCCGCCCGCCCATGTATGCGCAAGCCTCGTCGGCCACTTTATCTGCACCGGCACCCATTCTATCAATTTTATTGATAAAAATCACCGCAGGCATCCTTTGCGCCATAATGGCATCCATCAAAATGCGGGTTTGTGACTGCAACCCTTCCTTAGCGGAAATAACCAGCACAACCCCGTCAAGCACCTGCAAGCTGCGCTCCACCTCCGCCACAAAATCCACATGGCCGGGGGTGTCAATAATATTAAACTTAATATCATCCTTAAAAAATGAGGTGGCGGCAGCTTTTACGCTTATGCCACGCCTTCGCTCCACGTCCATGGAGTCCGTCTGGGTGTCGCCTTTGTCCACCCGCCCTACTTTATTAATGGCCCCGCCCAAATACAATATATTCTCCGTTAGAGTAGTTTTGCCCGCATCCACATGGGCTATTATTCCTATATTCAGTTTTTTCAAGCACATCATCCCTTTTTATTAAGATTATCTGATTTGATGTGTTTTTCGCCATATGATAAAACCTCCTTAAAATTGAACACAAAAAAGACACGACCTTTTTGACGTGTCCAGTGTATCCGAAAAAAATCGAAAAACTATTAACGAAAGGCAGTTGCTTGTGCAATCTTCAATTTTAGTTAAAAATCACCGCATATAACATTAAAAACAACTCCTTTCGAAACCAAACTTCACATATAGTATATCACATATTTTTTTGGTTGTCAAGAGCCATTTTCAGGTTGGTTTTTACGTATGTAATATTGCTATAACACCCTTTCTCCTCACTCCCAAAGACATACAGGCCAAAAATATGCTAACATCACCGCCGCCATATTTCTATGCAACAATATAAAACGTTGAAAATATAACAAAGCCATGATATACTAAATTAAAAACTAAGGAGAGTCTCATATGCGTCTTCCTCCAAATTTCTTCAAACAACCCGCTGTTAATCTTGCGCCGCTTTTACTTGGCAAAATGCTTTGCCGCAAAATAGGTATGGAAGTTGTCCGCTTTGCCATAACGGAAACAGAGGCCTATGCAGGCGAAAGCGATACCGCCTGCCATGCCCACAAAGGCAAAACCCCCCGCACCACTGTTATGTATGGGGAAAGCGGCATCGCTTATGTTTATTTGTGTTATGGCATCCATCACCTACTAAATGTGGTGGCGGCAGATGTTGGGGAGCCCGAAGCCGTGTTGATTCGTGGGATAGGGGGCATATCCGGTCCCGGGCGGCTTACCAAGGCCTTGCAAATTGATATGAAGTTTAATAAGACAAACTTAATAACATCGGATGAGCTTTGGTTGGAGGATGGCATACAGCTTCCATATATAACCACACCACGAATAGGAATTGGTTATGCAAGTGAAGAGGATAAAGCGCAGTTATGGCGTTTTGTTGCCGTTTAGGCTGTTGCGTGCCATGCGGTTTTGTATATACAGACTTCTATCCTGTTGCAGCTCTGCATAAAAGACATGCTTAACATCTTTTACCCCTTGTTTTTTTAATTCGGCATTTAGCTGCTCATGGCTATATCCAAGCTCTACCAAATTCTTTTCCACAATTTTTCCATCTGTAATGATTTCGGATGGCATCCCGGTGGATTGGGGCGGGATTTGCATATCCTCCTTGGTAACGGGATTTTTGTTTGTTTTTTTCATTACTGTTAACGCACCGTTTGGCTCTAAAATTGCATATTCCACATCCATTACAGAAAATACTTGGTTTAGCCTAAGCTGCATGGACAAATCGTCCAAGTTTAACCTTTGCTTTCTTAACACCTCCTCCAAAATAAGCCCTTGCTTGATTACTATTGTGGGCTGACCATCCATCAAAACCCTGGCAGCAGGGCTTTTTAGGCTTATCCATTCTATAATAAGAACTAAAAGACTCCATAAAATTAAAGCCATCACACCATCCACAATGCGTATTTCCTTTTGCATCACCATTTCACTTGCCATGCTGCCTAAGGCAATTCCTGTTATATAGGTAAATACCGTAAGCTGACTAAGTTGTTTTTTGCCCAGTAAACGGGTAAGGGCTAAAAGTATTACAAAACCCAGCAATGTGCGTATTGCTGTATCCAGCATAATATCTCTCCTTTTCCAATTATTGTGCGGAATGTGTCGTGTTTTATACTAATGCAACTTGGACAATCTAAATCCGAGGTGATTTGCGAAATGGCGACAAACGGTTGGAATCTTCAAAATACCTATTTGGGGCTACCCGAGATTTTTTATTGTAACCAAAAACCCTCCTTGGCTCCTGCCCCTAAGATGGTTATTTTTAATCAAATCCTGGCAGGAGAATTGGGACTGGATGGTGGGTTTTTAGAATCCTCTCCGGAAATATTTGCAGGAAATGTTTTGCCGGTTGGGGCTTGTCCCATATCACAAGCATATGCCGGATATCAATTTGGCCACTTTGCCATGCTGGGGGATGGGCGAGCCGTTTTATTGGGAGAGCAAATAACGCCAAAAGGGCAGCGATTTGATATACAACTAAAGGGGTCAGGCTCCACGCCCTATTCCCGCAGGGGCGATGGGTTGGCAAGCCTTTTGCCCATGCTTAGGGAATATATTATCAGCGAGGCCATGTATGCTTTGGGCATTCCCACCACCCGCTCGTTGGCGGTGGTGCTTACCGGCGGAAAAGTTGTTAGGGAAACGGTGTTGCCGGGAGCGGTATTAACCCGGGTGGCGACCAGCCATATTCGAATCGGCACTTTCAACTTTGCGGCGGCCTATGGAAGCAAGGAGGATTTGGCGGCCTTAGCAAACTATACCATATGGAGGCATTTTCCGTGGCTGGAGGATGCCAAGGACAAGTATCTGCTATTTTTTCGGGAGGTTGTTAAGCTTAAAGCGGAGTTAATAGCCAAATGGCAACTGATAGGATTTGTCCACGGCGTAATGAACACGGACAATGGAGCCATTTCCGGCGAAACCATAGATTATGGTCCTTGTGCATTTATGGATGTTTATGACCAAAATACTGTGTTTAGCTCCATAGACACAGGCGGGCGATATGCTTACAAAAATCAACCGTCAATAGGGGCTTGGAATTTAGCAAGGTTAGCAGAATCACTTTGCCCTTTGTTTCACCATAATCAGGAAGAATCGATAATCATGGCGCAGAAGGAGATTGAGGGTTATTGGGGCGTTTATAAGAAAAATTGGATGCAGGGGATGCGGGCTAAGCTTGGGCTAATAAATCAAGAAGAGAGTGACGAATCTTTAATTTTGGAACTGTTAGATTTGATGAAGTCACACAAACTGGATTATACCAATACATTTCGTGTGCTATCGTTCGTAAATTCGGATAAGCCATCACTTCCAGGGGGTGGCTGCTGGTTGGAACGCTGGATTGCAAGGTTGGGCAAGCAACCCATAAACGTAAATAAGGCATGCGAAATTATGCAAGCTAACAATCCTGCCGTTATTCCCAGAAATTATTGGGTTGAGGAGGCTCTGTATGCGGCAAGCGAAGGAGATGTGACAGTTATGGAAGACTTACTAAGGGCTTTAAGTAACCCCTTTAAGGATTCGGAGAAGTATGCTTATGTGCCGGAGGGATGCGGTTGTGGTTACAGAACGTTTTGCGGTACGTAAGCCACCCCAAAGTCTTTATTGATTTTATTGTCGAAACGTGTTATAATTACAAAAACAAATGAAGGGAGCTGTTTATTATGCGAATTTCACCTCAACAAACAGAAAAGCTCTTAAAAGGCAAGCAAGCTTTCACCCAATTCGGTTTTTCCATGATGTTGACACGCTTGCGGGGCGGATATGAAAAAAATCCATCCCCAAGCACAATAACCGCCAGCACCACAGAAATCAACACATTTTTAGCAAAGTTTGAGCGCATCATGGCGGAAGATTTCGCTACAATCCAAAGCTTGTAAGCATTTAAGGAGGAAAACTATGCTTTTAACATTTGATGAAACGGTTAAAAAGATAAACGAGGGCGGGTTGTTACATATTTCCGGCACCCAAACCCTATTGGAAAAGTTGCCCAAGGGCAATTGGTTGGGCGGCACCGGCGAGCATTTTATGGGTGCTGATGGTGGTGTTGTTACTAAAGAGCTTTTCTTTGTTACCCCGATGCCCTATGACACATACAAGATCCAAACTTACACAACGGATACAATTAAAAATGTTGTAATAGATGGCTATGAAAACGGTTTTACCATAATTATTTTGCCATTTGGCACACCCATTAATGCCGAATATGCCCTAAACGCCAATAATTACGAAGAAATGTATATGCGACCCATTGCGGGTTGGGTGGCAGGTCGCAACTTGGACAATCCCGAGCAAATTCCAAAAGTTGGTAATGGGCAAGAGGGGCAGGTTTATGAGGACAAAGGCGTTGCCCTGCACGTTAAACTTCCCGAAGGCAAGGTCGCCTCTGTTAACATTGTAAATATCTTCTCCCCCGATGAAAAGCTTCCTGTTTTGGAATTTGATGAGCAAAATTTCGTTGTCCAAAACTGTATTGTGGATGGTGAAAAAACCTCCTTCGCCAGCTTTTTGAAGGAGCACAATGCAAGCTCTATGGCACCGATGATAGGAGATTATTCCGGGGCTTCTGTTAATATTTCTCTGCAAGCGGTAACGGATGATGGCGTGCAATTGGCAGCACCCCCGGCCAAGGGCATTAAATACCGTTGGGCATCACCTGTGGAAGATTATGCCGCAGCTTTCCAAAGCTATGCTAAGGAGTTGGAAAGCAAAAACATAGCCTTTGCTTGCAACTGCCTTTACAACTTTATGTACGGCCAGCTGGAAGGCAAGCAAATCCCGGTTTTTGCAGGGCCGGCCACTTGGGGCGAAATCGCATATAAGCTTGTAAACCAAACATTTGTGTACATCGCAATAGATTAACTTAATTATAAAATAGCCCGGCAACGAAATGTTGCGGGCTATTTTTGTTTTATCCTCTTCTCCACAAGCTCCAACACCGCATTGGTTGCAAGCCCTAACCCAACCGACAGTATAATACCCCAAAGAATTCTGTTGTTATTATTAGTTTCCAAGCCTATGGTTACAAGCAGCCCAATACCGCCGGCACCAATGAAAGCGGCAATTACGGCAATGGCAATGGTTGAAACAAGGGCAAGGCGTATACCAACAAAAATTGGCTTTAACGATAGCGGCAAACGCACTTTGAAAATTATTTGGATGCGTGTCATACCCATGCCTGTGGCAGCTTCGACCGCAGCATGGTCTACCTCATTAAACCCGGTAATAAAATTTCGCAATAATATAAATTGATTATAAAGCACCAGCACTGTTATTGCTGTATTTCTGCCCAGTCCCAGCACGGGTATCATAAGCGCAAACAAGGCTATGCTTGGAATGGAGTATATAACGGAAAATAAGTAAGTGATAAATGTGCCTAACCGCTTAAAAAGCATAGCAAGCACCGTCAACAACCCCGCAAGAATAACTGACAAAACGAGGGCAACCAAAACCATTTGTATGTGTTCACTTAATGCCCGAAGTAATAGGTTGTAATTTCGATGGGCGAATTGTATTAGTTCCAACTAAACCAATCCTTCCCAAAACTTTTCTTGCTGGCGGCATGAGTGTATCAGGGATTCCACAAATCCATCGGCTGGATTTTTTGCTATATTTTCAGGGGTATCAAATTGGCACACCCGACCTTCGTTCATCACAGCTACCCTTGTCCCCAACTTCAAAGCCTCATTAATATCATGGGTAACAAATAAAAAAGTTTTCTTTAAGCCGCCATGGATACGTTTTAGCTCATCTTGCAGATTAAGGCGGTTGATGGCGTCAATAGCTCCAAAAGGCTCGTCAAGTAGCATAATTTTGGGGTCAACAGCCAAAGCCCGTGCAAGCCCTATGCGTTGCTGCTGCCCCCCTGATAATTGTGCGGGATATCGATGCAAAAATTCGTCGGGTTTAAGCCCTGCCAATTCGGTCAGCTCACGCACACGGTTGTCTATACGTTCTTTATCCCATTTCAAAAGCTTTGGCACAACGGCAATGTTTTGCGCTACCGTCATATGGGGGAATAATCCCACCTGCTGTATAGCATAGCCAATGCGCCGCCGCACTTGCACCGGGTTAGCATCACATATATTCTCCCCAAACAAAATGATATTGCCCGCATCCGGGTCCAGCAGGCGATTTGTCATCCTTAACAATGTGGTCTTACCCGACCCTGATGAACCCAGTATTGTAATAAATTCGCCTTCATTAATGCTTAGGCTAACATCATCTACGGCATTATATCCGGCACCCTTAAAACACTTGGATACATTTCGATATTCAATAGCAACTGCGGCATTCTCCATCATGGCAAAGCCTCAAAAAATTCCCGAGCAACCTCTTGTATATCCCTACCATAAATAATAACCTGCGAATTTAAGTGAAGAAGCACAGATGTGTTTAGGTGGGGAGCCAAGCGATTTAGTGCATCCGCAACACCGGGATGCTCTTCTAAAACAACATTGCGCACTATTGGAACTAAGTTGTACGGGGGCCATATAACAATATCTTCAACAAGCAGTGTATAATAATGAGTATTGTAAAGATGCCCGTCGGTGGTAAATGCCACACTAACATCCGCCGCATTTGTGCGCAGGGCTTCATACCTGGCACCGCCGCCCATTACATTTGTGCTGTAAAAATCGAAAGGGCCAAAGGCCGCAACCATAGCAGACAAACCATCTTCACGATCCAAAAATTCCGCAGTGGTTACAAACCGCAATTGGTGGGCATGGGGCTGCAAATCTGATATGGTGGCAATACCTAATTCCCGTGCCAGTTCTGTGCGAATCACAATACCTTGACCATTGTGTGCTTCGGTAAAATCCAGCCACGTAATCCGATAACGCTGGTAATATTCCCTTTTGACAAGCTCGTAAACCTCCCAAGGGTCGGTCATTAGAGGAAGCCCCAGCACCGTCAACAAGCCCGTGCCGGTATATTCGGGATAAAGGTCTATTTCACCATTTAAGATGGCTGTATGTACAAGTCCGCTGGAAAGGTTGTGGCCTGTGCGGTCTACCGTAAATCCGGCAGCTTCCAGGGCGATGGAGTATATCTCTGCAACAATCAAGCTCTCGGTAAAATCTTTGCTTCCAATGCGGATTACGTTGTCACCACTACCGGCGCAGGCAGCAAAAATGGATACCATTATGGTTGCCGCCAAAATAATATTGACAATTTTATACCATTTCTTTCTCATAAACAAAACACCTTCCCTAATTTATTAATGCAACTTGTATCTTTTATATCTTTGAAAGAAGCGGTCAATCAAATCCAATATAAGTACCGATAAAATAGAAATAATTGCCACGGAAACGCCGCCTATCAACAATAATTCCGTTCGCCTTACACTAAGGCCTTGAAAAATAATTTGACCCAAGCCCCCCGCACCAATTAAAGCAGCAATTGTGGCACTGGCAACTATTTCCACCATAGCTGTTTTTATGCCCGCAAGCACCAGCGGAAGTGCCAAGGGCAGGCGAACCCTTAGCCACACTTGAAGCGGTGTCATACCCATACCTTTTGCCGCTTCCAGCATAAAAGGAGGAGCCCCCTCCAATCCAGCCACAACATTCATCAAAATCGGAGGAATGGCTAAAAAAGAGAGGGCAACAACAGCAGGCCCTGTCCCTATACCCAAGAAACGGATAGACAAAACCAAAACCGCCAAACTGGGTATAATGCGTAGTATTTGAAACATCCTAATAACCATTTTTTGCCGCTTCTTAAATACAACGCATAGCACACCCACAGGAAAGCCAATGATAATTGATATAACAAGAACACGAAAACTTATACTAATATGCTGTTGCAGCATATTAAAATACGCATCCATGTTATTTTCAAAATACAAAACAATGTTGCCCCATATTTCCTGCATAAGTTAAACCTTTTCTCCCACCCGGAAGTATTTTAGGGCGGAATGATAAACCAACGGATCCATTTTATGAATATCAATTGACCTAAACCATTTTATAACAGCCTCCTGCGAATCTGTTGGAGGGGTTAGGTTTGTGTCAATATGCAAGTTGACCACTTCGCCAAAAAATGTATGAAACAAACCAATTGCATGTGCATGGGATAACTTGCATTCAAACACACAATGGCTGGCATCCAGCACCGGAACACGGGCTTTTTCGCCCCAAGCAAAGCCATAAGACATGGCATCTTTTGCACCATCTTCACCGGATACAGAACCCACATAATCCGCCAAAAATGCCATTTCCACATTGCAAAGATTAACAGAAAACTCCCCGGTGCGTTGTATGTTGGCTATGGTGCGCTTGGCAATCATACTTGCGATTATGTTTTCCGGCGGCCCCGGCGTGTTGCTAACGCAGGTGATGGTGCTTAAATTTGGTGTGCCATCTTCATTGCAAGTGCCAACAATCCATACCGGCCGTGGCGTAATCGTCCACACCACATGGTGAAAAATGCCGTCAAGCTGTGGTATTGATTGCTTCTGAACTTTTTTCATTCATAACCAACCCTCTCCATAATAAATAACCATTAAAATCATTATTTATATAATACAACTTAGGCCATTCTTACGCCATGACAAAATTGGCATTAAAGTAGTATAAAAAATACGCCAATTTTGTCATGGCACAATAACATCATAATATTTCAACGCATCTTCCTTTATGTTTATGGCAGTCTTATTTTTTCCCACGGCATAAGCTACATGATATGCCCGCACCAAATGGGTTTTATATATATGCTCCTCTTCCCCCAGTTTATGATAGCAGTCCGCCATAAAAAATAACATTTCCGGTATATTTCTTAGGTTGTTATATTCACGGCAAGCTTCAATTGCGTTATCGCAAGCCCTTAGGGCTTCTTTGTATTTACCCGCATTTTTTAACACACGTGATAAAGTAAAATACAGCGATGGAAAAAGGATTGCTTTGTCCCCTTCCGAAGCCCTAACCCTCTGCCGGCCATTAATCATGGATTGCACCATCGAAATAGACCTATTGTGCTCTCCCGTGATGTATAAACACTCAGCCATAGCCAATGCAATAAAAATCTCGTTATAAGTCATGCGGTATTCCGATATTTTACCTTCTTCAAAACCGGGCCTGGATATATACATAACTTCTAACAAATCATCCATCATTCCATCAGATTTCATGCAATTTTCGATTACCGTTTTTGCGTATGATATAAATTGCTTGACCATGGGCTGTTTTGCAAGCAAGCTTTTTTCAATATCAGCAATAATTTCTTTAGCCTCAGATACATCGCCATTGCTTAGCCGCCTTTTTAGATGCTTATAGTCCCTGTAACTGCTATATTCACCGGAATCTAAGTAAAGCAACCAAAAATCTTCGGTTGGGCTACCCAGCAATTCCATAGCATTAATAAACTGCCACACATCCATACCAACCTCCCCGGATTCTATGCGAGCCAACTGGCGAATACTTATAAATAACTGCTCGGCCATATCTTCTTGGCTAAGGCCCATTTCTTTTCTTATTGATTTGATTATATCAGCACTGTTTGCTTTCATAAATCCTCCTTAAATAAAATATTATGGAGCAATAATCATCCCAATTATAACACGCATAAGTATTAAGGGTCAATGTTTAAGATGTGTGCTGTAAATTTGCCCTTGACAATTGCACCATATTGGTGTATAATATTTAGGTTACACTTACTTTGTTATAAACTTTCGTGCTAGCCGGGGGAGTAGCGGCCCCTCTCCATCCGCAATCCGCTATAGCGGGGGTGATGCCCATTCTGAGGCCTTTTGTGCTTCGTGCCAAAATTTGTAAGCGGTGTTGATGGCCAAGTCTTGCGCAATAATGACCGACGAACCGTGTCAGGGCCTGACGGCAGCAGCACTAAGTCGGCACCATTATGTGCCGCAAGGTTGCTTGGCTTGAGCTGGCTGCAAACAGCGGCATGTAGGTGCGGGGTCGAAATTGGGTGCACGATTTTTTTGAAGTTTAAGCTTTTTAATATATAGTATTTTTGGAGGTGGGAGAGCTGAAGCTTATAAATTCTCTTAACCGAAAAAAACAGGAAAATAAGGCATTGTGCCACCAAGAAACAGGAAAAAATGACCCCCATGTGATTTTTAACCGCAATGGGGAAATTTTGGATTGTTGCGACGATTGCTTGATTTTCTTTGCTTACGACGACCCCAAACAACTTGTAAGAGATTTTTTTACCACCCAACCCAAATACCAACCCTGTGGCACAAAAACCAAAGATGCCATAATGGATGGCCTGCAATCGAGCACGCCCTTTGGTTGCGAAGTTTTGCTATCCACAAAAGGAGGGCATTATTTTCAAGCTGATTTGGAATTTTTCCCCATTTCCGATGAATTGGTGGTTTGTTTTTTTGGTGAAAAATTCGCAAAAGAAGCAAGCGACAACAATGCCTTAAATCTTTTGGAGCAAGCTCCCGGCACCGTTTTTTTAATAAGTGAAACCGGAAGCATCCTATACTGCAACCAGCACGCTTTATCTGCCTTTGGTGTTAAAAACACAGAAACCTTTGCCGCCCAATTTTTCCCTTATTTTAGCAAAAAATTTCAACAAAATATTGCAGCAGCCAACTTTATGGCTTTGCAAATAGAAAAAGCCATGCAGGAAGGGATGAGCCGCTTTATATGGCATATAAGGCGGGATTATAACGAAATTGCCGCATCCATGCGCCTTGTGCGCACGGAATTTGGCGGAAAGCCTTGTTGCATCGCTTATTTAGTGGAATTTGAAGCGGACATAGAAAATTATTTTGACGGGGCAATATCACGCAACTTTTTAGATGATGCCACATGGCCCATCATGGAGGCCATGCCCTTTGCTTGGAAATTTTTAGATTCGGATCTAAACTGTTTGGAATGCAACAAAGCCATTGTGGAGCTGTTAGGGGCGAAGGATAAGGAAAGTTTTATAAAAAATTATCATCAAATTTACCCGCATATGCAGACGGGGGATATTGTTTCCCGTAACAAAATGTTGGAATATTTGGATATTGCCTTGGAAAAAGGCGTTGCCCGTTTTGAATGGGAATTAAATAAGTTTGATGGCACACCCATGATTGTGCAGATGACCTTATCACCGGTGGTTATAAGGGGGCGTTTTGTATTTTCCGTGTTTATGCGGGATTTTACTGAAGCAAAAGCCCTGCACGAACAAAGAGGATTGGACAAAGAGCGTTTAGAGGCCATTTGTGACAATGCCCCCATTGGTATACAGATTTGGAATTATTATGATGAGGTGCTTTTTACCAACCAAACCGTAGTGGAAATTTTTGGATTTGAAAGCGTACAGGATTATGAGGATGGGTTTAACAGCATTTTCCCCGAATACCAACCCGATGGCAGGCGAACAGTAAGCACCGCCTTTGACATTGCCATGGATGTGATAAAAACAGGCAACCCTGCCACTTTTGACTGGACGCTATTAAGCAAAAACGGCGAACCCATCCCTTTGCAACGGAAGTTTTTCCGCATAAATTATGGCGGCGAGCATTGTTTGATGGAATTTTGCCAAGACATGCGCCCATACAAAGAAAAAGAAGCTGTAATTTTGAGAGAGGCACAGAATTTGCGTACACTTTTTAACGCAATGCCCCTTATTTTTGAATTTTGGAACGAGCGCAGAGAGCTTGCCATGGCAAATGATTTTGCCTTAGACTTTTTTGGCTTACCTGATTTTAAGACATTTGAAACTAACCTTTGGAACCTTGCACCATCTGCACAACCTTGCGGCGGCCTATCCGTAAACCTTTTTGCTGACCATATGGAGGATGCTTTCGCCCTTGGCAAAAAGGAGTTTGAGTGGATGTGCCAAAGCACAGATGGCACGCCAATCCCCACCTACCTAACCATGACAAGGGTGGAGTTTGAAGGCAAGGCAGGCATTATCTGTATATATCAAGACCTGCGGGAACAGATAGCGAGAGACGAAATAATCAAAAGGGAAAGCAAGAAGTTTAAGCTGTTTTTCAACGCCGTAACCACCGTTTGCATGTTTTGGGATGACCGGCAAAATCTGATAATGTGCAATCCCGCTTCTGCTGCACTGTTTGGTTTGGACAGCCCCGAGGATTTTGTTAATAAATTTCACCAACTTTCTCCACCTGTACAACCTTGTGGTGCTTGCTCCAAAGAAAAGGCTTTGGAATTGGTTCGCCAAACTTTGGAAATGGGCCATGCAACCTTTGAATGGCAGCACCAAACCATTTCAGGCGAACATTTGCCTTGTAAGGTAGTGCTAACCCGCACGGAATTTGAAGGCAAACCGGGTGTTATCGGCATTTTACACGACCTGCGTGAGGCAAAAGCCGCAGAAGAGCAACATAAATTGGAAATTGAACAACTTAACACCGTTTTGACCCATATGCCCCTTGGCGTACAAATTTGGAGCAAAGATGACTATCCTATATTTATCAATAATTTGATGGCGGAACTTTTGAATATTGGGGAAGGTGAAGGGTACAGAAAAGACAGTTATGTCCGATCCCCCGAAATTCAAGAAAACGGCAGAAAATCCCGAGAATATGGTTTAGAGCTACTGCATACAGCCTTTGAAACAGGACATGTACATGCCCATTGGACTTACCAAACCGACGACGGACAACCAATACCCATGGATTGCACATTGATACGCATTGATTACGGCGGCGTTGATGCGGTTTTGGAGTTGTGCAGAGATTTGCGTCAAGAATACGCACAAGCAGAAACACAGCGGGCAACCGAGGAAAAGTTGCGCCTGTTTTTTGACCATATGCCACTAGCGGGAAGCATTTTGGATGCAAACCTTAACGTAGTGGATTCCAACGCCGCAACATCGGAATATTTTGGGTTTGATAGCAAGCAGGAGTATCAGGAGAATTTTAAGGCAACTTGGCCAAAGATACAGCCCGATGGCCGAAATACCGAGGAGCTATTTTTTGAGTTGGCAAGCGAAGTGTTTGAGCTTGGGCGCATTAACCTTGAAGTGGCTTTTCAGAAAAAAGATGAAACGCCCCTACCCGCCGAACTTACCGTTATCACCACAGAATTGGAAAACCAGCCCGTTATTATGGCATTTGCCAAGGATTTGCGTGCCCATTACCAACTTTTGGAAAGGGAGCGCAAAAACCAAGAATCCATTCGTGCCATGCTGGATTCGTCCCCGCTTGCCAGCTTTATTGTAAGTAAAGATGGCAGGGTTTTGATGACCAATGATTACACCGCAACCCTACTTGGCCTTAACAGCCGTGAGGATTTTGCCGATGACTTTTATAGATTTTTCCCCGATAAGCAGCCTGATGGCATTAGCTCCGAGGAGCGATGGGGTGCCAAATTTACCCAGGTGTTTGCAAGCGAGCAAAATGTAGATTTTGAGTGGTTGTGGCAAAATTCGGATAAAGAGTATGTACCGTGCCAAATAGCCCTGCGCCACACAAAATTGGACGATAGTGAAGCAATAATCGTCCATATGCAGGATTTGCGCCAAATTAAAAAAGCCACCGAAGCAGCAGATACACTGCAAAAAATGGTACACACCGACGGGCTAACCAGCACATACAGTAGGCGTTTTTTGGATGAAGAGTCGCCCAAGAAATTTGCCCAATGTATAGAGCAGGGTAAGTTATTTAGCGTTATTATGATTGATTTGGACAATTTCAAAACTATAAACGACACCCATGGCCACCAAGTGGGGGATGAAGTGTTGAAAATATTGGCCACACGAACTGCCTATACTATACGACAAAATGGCTTTGTTGCCCGTTACGGCGGGGAGGAGTTTGTGGTGGTAATGCCCGGCGTATCCCTGCATGATGCGGCAAAAATTGCCTTGCGCATACGCAAAACAATTGAAGGTGATGTGTTTTTGGTTAACGGGATAAGGCTTGAGGTGACAGCCAGCCTTGGTGTTGCCAGCAAAGATGAACAAACATCCACCAATGACCCACATGACGCTGTTAAGCATATTATTGATAATGCGGATAAAGCCATGTATTTCGCTAAGCACAGCGGTAAAAATATGGTGGCATATCACCATCAAGGCAAAAATATACCTTTTGATTGCAGTAATAAACAATAAGGATGGGCAACTCGCCCATCCTTATATAATTTTTGCGCCCTAATGTGTTATAAATTATCCCCTGCGGGCATGTGGTATTTTTTACCAATATCATACAAAACGGCGCAATTACGCCCCATATTCTTGGCATCGTACAATGCTCTATCCGCCATGTTGTAGACAGTATCAGCATCCACAAAAGAATCGCACGGAATAGCATAAACACCAATGCTAACAGTAACCTTGTTATTTACCAGGGAATTTTCGTGGGTTATTTCCAGCCGACAAATACGCCTTTGGGCTTCCAATACCACATTTTTCATCCTAATAGAATCTTCTTCAAACCAAAGCATGGCAAATTCTTCCCCACCAATCCTTGCGGCGTAAATACCTACTGCATCACGCAAGCCTCCCAACACTCCACCGATACTTCTCAAGCACTCATCCCCTGCAAGATGCCCGTAATGGTCATTATACTCCTTAAAATGGTCAATATCCAAAAGTGCAAGGCAGGCAAAGCGTCCGGTATTCTCGCAACTGCGGCTGTTTAGAAAGCGGTGAAAGGTAGCATCAAAATCCCTGCGGTTTCTAAGCCCTGTCAGTTCATCCACCGTGCTTTCTTGTTGGAACTTGTCCCGCTCTTCTGCCAATGCCCTTTCATTGTGCACGGCTCGCATTTTATGTACACTTACCACCCAATTCATTACAATGGCAATGGGTGCTGTGCCCATCACATTCATAATATCATAATTCCAATAAGGCGCATCCTTGAAAAGCACTGAAGACAGGACAAAAAATCCCGTTGCGGCAAGTATGATAAGCAAATTAAATGCTGGCGGTGCAGCAATTGTAACCATGCCGCACACCAAAAACACCATGACAATTGTTGCAGTGCCTTGGGGGTTGCTCCACACGCCCATATATACGCCCATGGTAACAATAGCAAAGTATTGAAAGATTATAAAGGCATAAATCGCCGTTTTGGAAACAGAAGCCGCCTTACGACGAATGCGGCTCATCCAAGCGGCAAAAATCGCTGCTGCCACACCCATGCCCAAATAAAAACTAATACTGCCCAGCTCTCTCGGGGTTAAATAATAAGCATCACCACCTAAGGAGGCGATTATAGCAAAAGTTCCCTGCACAAAGCAAAAAATGGCAAGCCATGTACCGGCAATCCACAAACTTAGCAAATTGCCTACCATAACTTTGTCGATCGACCTGTGATAGCCCTCACAGCCAAGCCCGTAATATCGCCATCCGCTCAAAATTTTGGTCATCAAACCGCTCCTTGTTTTTGCAGGTAAAGTTAGCCTATTTCGCATTGTGATTTGTTACTGGCTTGCCATGGCAGGCATGTGGTATTTATTACCTGCATCATATAAAATGGCGCAATTACGCCCCATATCCTTGGCATCATACAATGCTCTATCTGTCATGTTGTAGATTGTTTCAGTGTCCAAAAGGGAGTCACATGGGATGGCGTAAACCCCAATGCTTACAGTCACATTATCACTTACGGGGGATTTTTCGTGGGGTATTTCCAATCGCCCAATGCGCCATTGGGCTTCCGCCACCACATTTTGCATCCTAACAGAGTCTTCTTCAAACCAAAGCAGTGCAAATTCTTCCCCGCCAACCCTTGCGGTGTAAACGCCCACTGTGTCACGCAAATCTCCCAAGGCTTCGCCTATTTTTTTCAAACATTCGTCCCCTGCCGCATGGCCGTAGTGGTCATTATACTCCTTAAAATGGTCGATATCCAAAAGGGCAAGGCAGGCAAAACGCCCGGTATCCGTACAACGCCGGTTGTTTAAAAAACGATTAAAGGTGGCATCAAAATCCCTGCGGTTTCTAAGCCCTGTCAGTTCATCCACAGTGCTTTCTTGTTGGAACTTGTCCCGCTCTTCTGCCAACGCCCGCTCGTTATTAACGGCTCGCATCTTGTAAACGTTTACAAGCCAGTTAAAAACAATTGTTGCAGGAACCACAGCAGATAGGCTTAATACGTTTTGCAGCCAAAACTCATAGCTTTTTGTTGCCATAGAAAGAACAGAAAATAAAACGGCGGAGCTTAAAATTATTGCAAGGTTAAACCACGGCATAGCAACTATAGCAATGTTTATGCAGACAAAAACGCCCACCAAAATCGAAAAGGGTGCTCCGTCGCCCAATAAAATACCGATGTGTATTGCTCCAAAAATTACAACCGAATATAGTAAAATTATTTTGAAACAAACAGCAAGATGGCTTATTTTAAGACCTTTTTCAGCCTTACGGTGCAGCCGATAATGATAAAAAGAGAAGGCGGTGCATACAGCAGACATGATGAAATACAATACCCAGTCATTACGTTGGGGCATCCCCGACTGCCTATACATAAAGACCACACCAAATACAAAGTAAAAAATGGCCGCCCACAAACTCACAATCCATAGGCTGAACAGATTACTCAGCACAACCTTTCCAATGGACTTAAAATAGTCCTCACGGGTAAAGCCGTAGTATCGCCATCCATTAAAAAGTTTTATCATAAAACCTACTCCTTATTTTTGAAGGCAAAGTAAATGTCGTTTAGGTATCAGTGGCAGAGTTTCGCTTAAACTTATTTGTTATAACTTAGGGTATCCGGCTGCGGCACCCAGCTCCTCTTCAATGCGCAGCAATTGGTTGTATTTCGCCACACGATCCGAGCGGGCAGGTGCGCCTGTTTTTATTTGCCCAGCATTGACGGCCACAGCAATATCTGCAATAATATTATCCTCCGTTTCCCCCGAGCGATGGGAGATTACACAGGTCATGTTATGGCGGTGGGCAAGTTGTATGGTGTCAAAAGTTTCGGTAAGCGTTCCAATTTGGTTTACCTTGATTAGGATAGAGTTGGCAACACCTTTATCTATACCCTTTTGCAGTATTTTGGTGTTTGTTACAAAAAGGTCATCCCCAACCAGCTGCACCTTGCCGCTAAGGCGATCCGTTAGCAGCTTCCAGCCTTCCCAGTCATTTTCGTCCATACCATCTTCAATGGAATATACCGGATATTTTTTGCACAAAGCTTCCCACAAATCCACCATTTCCTCTTTGGTGCGTATAACTTGTTTGCCTGTCATCTTAGATTCGCCGGGGAAGTGGTATTTGCCGTCATCGGCATTATAAAGCTCTGTCGCTGCTGCATCAAAGGCAATTTTAATATCCTTGCCCGGCTTGTATCCTGCTGTTTTTATGGCTTCCATAATCAAATCCAACACATCATCGGGGGTGGCGAGGTCAGGGGCAAAACCACCTTCATCCCCTACCCCTGTGGACAGGCCACGGTCTTTTAGCACCTTTTTAAGGGTGTGGTAAATTTCGGCACAAATGCGCAAACCTTCGCTGAAAGTGGGTGCGCCCACAGGCATTATCATAAATTCTTGAAAATCCACTGTATTGTCGGCATGATGTCCGCCGTTTAGTATGTTCATCATAGGTACCGGCAATTGTTTGGCATTAAAGCCGCCCAAATACTGGTACAGCGGCATTCCCAGCGCATCTGCCGCTGCCCTTGCCACCGCAAGGGATACGCCCAAAATTGCATTTGCGCCCAATTTACTCTTATTTGTCGTACCATCCAGCTTTATCATCTTTTTGTCAATCACCACCTGGTCAAGGGCATTCATGCCAATGATTTTTGGCGCAATTTTGTCATTTACATTTTTAACAGCGGTTAAAACCCCCAAACCTTTGTAACGCTCGCCGCCATCCCGCAATTCCACTGCCTCGTGCATACCGGTGGATGCGCCCGAGGGCACAACGGCACGCCCAACAAAATCACTGCCATGCCTTGCTACAACCTCCACCTCCACAGTGGGGTTTCCACGGGAATCCATAATCTCTCTCGCCTTAACATCAACAATTTCTACAAAACCTTTCATTCTTAATTGCTCCCTTCTAATAGCATAATGTCTTTTAGCACCTGCCGCACCTTTTCCATGTCATTAAGCCCTGCCGCCATATTGGACAGCATATTGGTAAAAGCATGTCCAAAGCCGCCGTCTACAAAGCTTAAGCTTCGCCTAAACTCCTTCATATCTCTTGTGTTTTCTGCCATGGTAAGGCAAACTTTTACCATTGCCATAAATTGTATATCTGTCATACTTTTCCTCTCCTTCACTTCTTCTGTTGTAATAAAAACCACAAAATCACTCCTCTTCCCTTGGTTTGGCATTTGCCATGCGGCATAACGACCATTTTAGGGTTGATTTTTGTATCACATCCGCCAAGTGCCATAAATTACCCAGTAAGCGAACTTCCACGCCCTTTTCAAACAATGCGCTAATGGGATTATTAATTTCTGTGACATATAAGGGACTTTCCGCCCACTGGCTTACATAATAACCTGCAACCTCATCTTGAAGGTAAAAATTGGCGGGGTCAAATTGGTATAGATACAGTTTTGTTTGCATTGCTCTTTCAAGCCATCCATGTTCAATTGCCACACAGTGTTTATGGGTTGGTGTTAAAAGCCTGCCAATATCTTCCTGCGTGGAGCTTTCACCCGCATAAAACGCAACCCTTGGGCACTGCCTTGGCGTAAGAAAATTAGGCAATCGGCACTCATCTATCGCCCAAACCAGTTTCACATTTTTATCCAAATCATCCCTTGTTGGGGTGCGTGGGTAAAAAGTGGTGATATTCAGCTCTTCACTAACGTGAAATAGTTTCATAACTTCTCCCCGATGCTATTAAAAGTAAAATTTAACTAATCTATGCTTGCAACATTTTTGGATATTATGCCATAATCCACAACCCCAAAACCAACAATATTGCTACAATACTTTGCAATATATATTTCCACATCCCTCCCGTACGCCATCACGTATTTGCTTTATAGAAGCATCAAGAAAATCTTCACTTAAATTTAGAATTTCAATATCTTTGTTAATAACTGCCAATTTTAGACTTAAAACCTTTTTATGCTCCCGCATCACGCCTTTGTGTGTATAAATTGCAAAATATGCTTACTTTTCCATCCTTGTAAAGCTATCAAGGTAGTGGCTGATAAAAAACTCGTCACTTGTGGCACAAGTGCATTTGTCACTTCTTCATTTTTTTGGTGCGTGCAAAAATCTCCTGCGACCGGCCTGCATAATTTGGCATCACATAAAACAGCGTAAGCGTGTTGGTATTGTGTACGGCAAAAAAGCCAACAATTTCGCCGTCCCGCGTCATCTTATAGTGGTTTGCTTCAAGTACATGCTCTTCCTAATAAGAATCCACCGTGGTATTGTTTGTGGTAATTTAATTTGTGACCAATAGTGATATTTCTGCCCATTCCAGGGTTCAAGCATGATTTTTTCACTCAACCCTTACACCTCCGAAACCAGCTTTATAAAGGCATCCGCATCCACATGCAAAGTTAGTTGGGAATGAAAAGGCAGTGCGGCTGGTTCCCACACACCATTTTCTATGCGTGACATATCTAAAATTGCCTCCATAGACCTTGCTCCGTGGTGAAATTTCGGGACATTTAGCATGGCTTTGATGATGGATGGGCTGACCGCATCTGGGCTTTTTAGCTTTCTGGCACACAAGCTTCGCAAAAGTAGCGCCCTTCGTAAAATGTAATTTTTGTCGTTCTCGCTTCTTGGGTTTGGTCCGAGAATACTAATTGTACCACGTAGGCGACTTAAAAAGTCAGGTCCTTTCACGTTTTTGAAGACATCAGCATCACTTGGACTTGCAAATTCCTCAAAATTTGCCGATGTGCCGCCTGCAAATACCAAAATACATTTGCCTATGGGATGCTCGCTGTTACCATCCCTAAAACGCCCGTCCTGCATGGGCATCAGAAATGATTTAACCCAGCCGAGGGCAACCCCGTCTTTATCCGAATCAAATTCATCAAAGAAAACCAGCGGCAACTTACCTTCCAACACCACATCCCGCACCCGCTGGAAAGCCGCCACCAAATCCGATAAATCGGTGAATTGTGACACATTAAATTCCAACTTATGCACCCTTCCGGGAAGGATATTTTTAGCAATCTCCGTCACACCAAAGGACTTGCCAGAACCTGGAGAGCCAAAAACCGCAATACTTAGCGGTCGCACGCTATCCCCTGACGCATAACCTAAAATCAAATTGCGGATGTTTTGGTAACTTTCAATTTCCCAGCGGTCTATGGTTGTCAAGTTGCCAAAAGACAATTGTGGCAAGCCTTCGATAATCGCAGACCCTTGTTGCACATAGTCAAAAGCCACATCTTCCAGCCGTTTGTTGCCCACATTGTCGGTGATAATCCAGTCATCTGGTACAGTTATCAGACCACCAACTTCCTTCAGAGGTATTGAAAAAGCGTCCCAGTTTCTGCCTGCATTAGTAACGGATATATTCATATCGCTTTCGCCGTCTTTCACTTGAAAGCCTGTTAATACTATGTTTTCGCCCAATTCCAAAAGTGCTCTAACACCGGCACATCCCTGTTTTATGATGTCGTCTGAGGTTTTATTGTTTTTCAAAATATCAATGAATGGCTCTGGGCTAATCAGCATCATGGAAACAACTATGGTAAATGCGTGGTCGGATGTGCCGAAACGCTTTTCTTTGATATGCCCTTCCGATCCACCATGAGTAAGTATCAAAGATGCTTTTAGCTCATTGTTTATGTTGGTAATCAACACGGCTCCGTCAAATTCAAAAGCTACAATTATTGCACGTGCTGACAGCAAGTGCTTTATAGCGGTATTTGTTTGGATTTCACGGATAAGCTCTGTTGTGGTACGCTCCCAAGAAATTTGACGGCTTATCATTGCCCCTGACGAGCGAAGTGCGTTGGCGGACAAAAACAGCAGGCAATTGTTAGCAACTTTGCTTAATTGCTCGGCTTCTGGCACGGTTTTTTCGGAAGCCCATAAAACAGGACAATCCACATTGGGCAGATCCAAACCACCATAACCTTCGTCAAATACAAACAAAACATCGGGCTTATCGGGGATGTCAGAAAAAATATTGTTTGGCGTTGTACCTTCTTTATGTCCTAAAATACGGCTAACAGCGTAGTAATGTTCACCATCTTCTCTGTTATAACGGCTCATCTCCACATATGTGCGACGATATAAAACCTCATTTATATCTAAAATACCTGTATTGTATGTTGCAGCATCGCCTTCTGTGGTGGTACGGCTTTCTATTATTTGGCATATGGTGCGTATCCCACCATATACTGGTTGTTGCGTATAAATGCCGCCCACATCGTACCCAATAATAAAATTGTGTGCATGACCATAATATCCAATTTTCATGCAACTTCCCCCTACTGGTTATATTTTACAATCTTCTCAAAATCATCAGTCAGGGATGCGCCGCCCACCAACGCCCCGTCAATATTGGGCTGGGCGAACAGTTGGCTGGCGTTACTGGCTGTCACACTTCCGCCGTATTGTATGCGGATTTGCTGTGCGGTCTGCTGGTCATAAATTTTGGCAAGAACTTGACGTATGCCAGCACAGGCTTCCTCTGCCTGCTCTGTGGTGGCGGTTTTGCCTGTGCCAATTGCCCAAATGGGTTCATAAGCAATTACGATTTTGGTGGCATCTGATGCAGAAATATCGGCTAAAGCCAGCTTTACCTGCATACGTATATGCTCCATGGTGACACCTTGCTCACGCTGGGCAAGGCTTTCACCACAGCACACAATAGGGATAAGCCCAGCGGATAGGGCTTTTTTGGTCTTTTTGTTTACGGTTTCGTCTGTTTCGTTAAAATATGCACGTCTTTCACTATGCCCGATGATTACATATTCTACACCAAAATGTGCAAGCATTGGGGCGGATATTTCACCAGTGTATGCCCCAGCATCTTCAAAGTGCATATTTTGTACGCCAAGTGACACGCTTGTGGGCTTTGTTGCACCACTTACAGGACACAGCATCACAAATGGCACGCAGAAAACCACATCCACATCAGGTGTGTCACATCTAACCGCCATGTCGGCGGCAAAAGCCTTGCCCTCCAGCGGAACCTTGTTCATTTTCCAGTTACCGGCAATTATTTTTTTACGCATAATATTCTTCCCCCGTTATAGTTTCTTCGCTTTGAAAAGTACAAAAGTTGCCGTCTATCTAATTGCAGTGTAGCTTAGTTGGTCTGCTACGGCATATGGCTCGCCGGCACATTAACCTGGTTCATTTCATATATTCTTCACTGCATGCAGTTATGATTTCCTAGTCCATAGGTCATCTTTGCTCTTTTTCTTCCTTGCTTTTGGCGGCTTTGTGGGGAATTGAGCAAAAACCTTCTCACAAGTGGCACAATGGTATGATTTATGATAATATCCATCGTTTGAGCTTTTGATATCTATAAACTTTCGGCTTACCCATGCACGAAAGCCCTTTTCTTCAAATTGCGACTCACCCGCCCAGCGTAAATACGCTACGGGCATGGTTCCCACCGCATAGGCTTGAAAGCGGCCTTTTTCCATTTCACTGTTGCAATATGGACATATTGTCATAAAAGCAATCCTCCGTTTATCAGCTGCATCCACAGCCGCATCGTCTTTGCGGTGCCGGCCTGTCCCCTTGCCTATCGTCAATGGCGGCAACGCCGGGCAGTTGCTTGCCTTCCAAAAATTCCAAGCTTGCGCCGCCGCCTGTGGAAATATGGGTCATTTGCTTGCCAAAGCCCAAAATATTTACCGCCGCCGCACTATCGCCGCCGCCAATGATTGTTATCGCATCGGTCGCATCCGCCATTGCCTGCGCCACGGCAATTGTGCCGCCCGCAAAATTCTCAAATTCAAAAACACCCATTGGGCCATTCCAAATAACGGTTTTAGCTGATTTTATGGCATCGCCAAAAATTATTCGTGTTTTTTCGCCTATGTCCAATCCCTGCCAGTTGGCCGGGATTTGGCTGCTGTCCACGGTCTTAAAGTCCGCATCTTTGGCAAATCTATCAGCAATAACTGTGTCCACAGGCAAAAGCAGGGCAACACCCTTTAACTTTGCCTTATCCATCATTTCCCTTGCATAATCAATCTTATCAGCTTCCAAAAGGGATTGACCCACACCATGCCCTTGTGCCGCCAAAAACGTGTATGCCATGCCGCCGCCAATAATAAGCGTGTCAACCTTGTCCAGCAAATTGTTGATGACGGCAATTTTATCACTAACCTTTGCGCCGCCCAATATGGCCACAAAGGGGCGCTCGGGGCTTTCCACGGCATTTCCTATAAAGTCAATTTCTTTGTCCATCAAATATCCCACGGCAGTTTCTTCCACAAACGCCCCTGCCCCAACAGTGGAGCAATGCGAACGATGGGATGCCCCAAAAGCATCCATCACAAAAATATCCGCAAGACTTGCAAGTTCCTTAGAAAAGTTTTCCTCATTTTTGGTTTCTTCGGCACGGAAGCGGGTGTTTTCCAACAAAATCACATCACCATCCTTCATATCCGCCACCGCATTACGAGCATTTTCGCCAACAACTTCATCATCGCAAGCAAAGGGCACATCCATATGTAAAAGCCGGGAAAGCCGCTGCGCCACGGGCTTTAATGTAAATTTGGCATCCACACCCTTAGGTTTTCCCATATGGGAGCACAAAATCACCCTCGCCCCTCGCCCTGACAAGGCCATAATAGTGGGCAAAGCCGCACGTATACGTACATCATCTGTAATTTCGCCATTTTCCATGGGTACATTAAAATCACAACGCAACAAAACCCGCTTGCCCGCCACAGAGCTTTGTAAGTCATCAATATTTTTTTTATTTAACATTTTCGCAACTCCCCTTTTCATTTTGGGCTATTCATTGTATAATTTTAGCATAACCACCGCCGCAAATCAAGGAGGATTTCATTATAATGATAAAATTTGACTATCACACCCACACAAACCATAGTTTTGACTCATCCGCTACCGTTGATGGCATGGTGCAAAGGGCAATTTCGCTTGGTTTAGAAGAATATGCAATAACCGACCATATCGACTTTACTTGGCCGGACTGCCGCATAATAAGCCCCCACGGCATAGCTGCTAATGTGAAGGCGATGCAGGCAGCAAAGGAAAGGTATGCAGACCAAATTAAAATCCTTGTAGGTGTGGAATTTGGCCTGCGCCCCGATTGTGAGGAAGCCGCCGCCAAAATCGCCAAAGCTTATGATTTTGACATCGTCATCGGCTCCATGCACGAAATTAACGGTAGTGATTTTTATTACCCCGAATTGCATAAAGGGCGCACTAAGCATGAGGTTTTTCAGCTATATTTTGAAAATGCACTGGAAACCGTCATAGCCTGCGATAGTTTTGATATTTTGGGGCATTTGGATTATGTAGAACGTTATGCACGCTTCCCCGATAAAACCTTGCACCACGCCGATTATCGGGAAATTGTGGATGAAATTTTGAAGGTAATAATCCGCAAAGATAAAGGTATCGAAATTAACACATCGGGCTTTGCCTACGGGCTTGGGCGCACCCACCCGCAAGTTGGCATCGTAAAGCGTTATCGGGAGCTTGGCGGCGAAATTATTACCGTGGGCAGCGATACCCACAAGCCCGAAAATATAGCACATAGTTTTGACAAAGCTTATGAAGTGCTTAAAGAGGCGGGTTTTAACCACATAACCCGCTTTTGCAAGCGCAAACCTATATTAACGCCACTTAAAAAATAAAGGAGATTGTTGATGAAAAAACTTTTTTATAGCTTTATGGCCGCAATATTTTTATTATTTGCCCTAACTGCCTGCAATGGTAATGGCGAAGAATATGTACCGCCACCCCACACCATAGAAGAGCTTGGCAACACCATCGTAACCGTCGGCAATTTATGGGAGGACTGGTGGAGCTTAAGTGGCCATTTTGACAACCCGCCTTGGCAAAGCCTTGCAGATGTGCGAAATTACCTGCTACAATATTACACCGAAAATTTTGTGGACACATATCTGTTGGGCGAAAATTCCATTTTTGCCGAATATAACAGCGAATTGCTGATAAATGCGGACCGCTGGGGTGCCGGCCGCCTTAACTGGGAAAATGCAACCCATATGCTAATCGAACAGGATGGTGGGCACGCCATAGTGGAAACCATCTTTAAACACGGTTTTTGGCATCGTGATGATGTGGCTTGGACACCTTCCGAACTGCGCTTTCACTTTCATTTTGTGGATGGTAGGATTGATGTGGGGTTAAGCCCCATGGGACAACATCCGGACATCATTTGGCAAGATACCCGTACAGGGGGCGACCAGCTAACACTGGAAGAAATGGGCGAAATAATCGTCGCAATGGGTCATTTTTGGGAGGATTGGTGGTTTATGCAGGGGGATTTTGCAAATCCACCCTGGCAAGCTTTGGAAGATGTGCGCAAATATCTTGCCCAATATTACACCGACGCTTACCTATACGCCCACCTGCTTTCCGTTTTTGATGAAGAAAATGGGCAATTAACCATTAACGACATCCGCATAGGCACATTGCGACCCATGTGGGAAAATGCCACCCACAGGTTAATATCCCGAAGTTATGACACTGCTATTGTGGAAACCACATTCCGCATGGGATATCCCCGTGGTTATGATTGGTGGGACAATATCAGCGAGGTGCGCTTTTATTTCACCTTTGTGGGCGGCAGAATACACATAGGTACAAGCCCTTGGACATGGGATGACAGCATAGTTTGGCTTGACCGCATTTGGACATTTGAAGAGCTTAGTTGGGTTATCCAACGCACTTGGCATTTTTGGAACAGCTGGTGGAATTTCCAAAATATTTTTGGTATGCAGCATGTGAGCTTTGACAATGTGCCACCCCGTTTGGAAGCTCTTGGTTACGCCCATTTGCTGCCCTCGTCAGGTTTTTATGATGCGGACACCGTGCGCTGGCATTTAGGGCGGGATTTTACTGAAAGCTGGATAGAGCAGTTGTTGGGAGAAGAATACCCTATCTTTTTAGAATACAACGGACAGCTGTTTATTCAGATGGCGAGGGGCATTTTTAGCTATCCCGCCGACTGGGAAAACGTAAACCTTGTGTTGGTTGAGCAAGAAGGCGACACATTTGTTATAGATTTTACCATGTCGGGCCATCAAAAGCGCATTACCTTAGTCGACGGCAAAATCGACAGCGGTTTTGACCCATGGTTTGGTTTTGACATCACCAGGTATTTTTAACACATGCACCGAATGATGGTGGTATAAAATCCCCCTTGAAAACTTGGGGGATTTGTGTTATAATCCAAAAATCAAATTACATATAGCGAACACCCTCTCATACCAATTCCATTCTCAATCATGGAAAAGCACATTTTGAAAACACACTGAAACCTGCGATTTTCAAAATATCCTTTTCCATGTTTCGAATTGGAATTGGTATCAATCACTGAATGGCTGTGCCCTGAAGCCCATTGAATCATTGAGACTTCGTGGCTTGCTTTCACTGTTTCGAGGCGCATTCGCTATGCAAGGAGAAAATATGTTACTTGAAATCAAAAATATTAACAAACATTACGGCGACAAACATGTATTGAAAGATGTAAGCTTTGCTGCCACATCAGGCCGTGCCCTTGGACTTTTGGGGCGCAACGGCCACGGCAAAACCACAACCATGAAAATTATGATGGGCATTATCTACGGCGACAGTGGTGATGTGCTTTTGGACGGTGCGCCCCTTGCAAAATCTGGCGCAAAATTTGGATATTTGCCCGAGGAGCGTGGCCTGTACCAGAAAGTTAAGATTTTGGATCAAATGGTGTATTTTGGCAAGCTGCGGGGCATGACCTTTGCAGGTGCCAAAAAAACCGCCACCGAGCTGTTGGAGCGGCTGGATATGACCGAACACCTTAAAAAGAATGCCGAAACCCTATCAAAAGGCAACCAGCAAAAAATACAGCTGGCAATTACTTTGCTTAACGACCCCGATATAATAATACTTGACGAGCCTTTTTCCGGGCTTGACCCCGTAAATTCCAAAATGTTACAGGAATTAATTAACGAAAACACCGCCCGTGGAAAATTGCTAATCTTTTCCAGCCACCAAATGGCGCAGGTGGAGGAGTTTTGCAAAGATGTGTGCATTATCAAGCATGGCGTAGTAATGCTTACAGGCAGTTTGCACGAAATTAAAAACAGCTACCCCCGTGACAAGGTGCTTGTTATAACACAGGACGGGGAAAGGCATCTGGTGCAAGCCCCCGCAGATGGGGACTTGGCAAGTATCGCCAGCGAATATAAGGTGAAAGGTATGGTTGTAGATTCTGTATCAATCCAACGCCCCAGTTTATTGGAAATATTTTTAGAGAAAGTAGGTGAAGATGATGAAAGGGCTTAAACACGTTATATCTTTCGAATACTTAAATGTAGTGCGCCGCAAGGCTTATTTATTCTCCATACTATTTTATTTGGTGTTGATGGTAATGCTTAGCTTTTTGCCCAATATCATTGATTTTTTTAGCAGGGATGATATGCAAATTAACCATGGTGTAGCCCTGCTTTTAGACGAAGCACCCTTCCATAATATGGACATTAATCTGCTTGCCGAATATTTTCCCCAATTTGAATGGAAAACAACCACATACAGGGAAATGGAATATGCCATAAAAACCGGGCAAGCGGCTTTTGCACTACACTTTACAGATGTTGCCAGCTACCGTGTGATAATCACCGACACAAACCTTGCCCCGAACTTCTATTTAATGGATTTGTTTGTGAGGGAAGTAAACCACAGGTTTTTGTTTGATACGTTGAATGCAGCATATACCCCACATATGCCCGTTAGCATGCAGTGGTATATTGTGGATTTAGCGCAAGAAGATGGTGGGGTTGTGGGCGATTATAATTGGATTGGCCCGGCAGGTGCTGTTATTGGTAATGTTGCGTTGGTGCTTACGTTAATGGCGGTTTTATCCAGTGGCGGCGGCATTATGGCAAGCGTTATGAAGGAGAAAACTTCAAAAATTGTAGAGCTGCTTTTCACATCTGCCGCACCTGCCGCAATAATGCTTGGTAAGGTTATTTCTGCCGCCCTTGTGGGGCTTACCACGGGCACAATTTTGGCCGGTTCCATGTTTATACTAACCCGCTTTAACAACCCATTAATGAATTTGCTGGGCGATGGCGGCAATTTGTTCTACGGCTATCCGATGGTAACCTTTGTCTATTTAGTAGTATTTTTTATCATCGCTTTCGTTTGTATGTCATTTATTTATGCGGGCATGGCAGCCACCGTGGGTGATAGCCAAGAAAGTGCAACCCTTGCCACCTTGCCAATGTTTGTGGTAATTGGCGCATTTTACCTTGGTATCATGCTGTTGGGTAACCCTGCTTTTATCAGCGAAACATTTGTGGCTGTAATATCCTATGTGCCCTTTGTATCCCCCTTCGCTATGATAGCCCGCCTAAACACCGTAATCCTGCCCACTTGGGAGGTTTTGCTTATAATTGGGCTAAACATTATCTACACCATCGGTGCCGCTTTCATCTCCTCCAAAATCTACCAGATGTGCATAATGCTGTTTGGGCATAAAATTACATTCCGTTTCCTTGTCAAAAAACTTGTGAAAGGTTAGTTTATATGAAAAAACTAATGATAGCCCTGTCAGTTGTCCTTGGGCTTATGCTGGTGGCGACAGTGGCGATATTGCTGTTTTTGCCTGATTTTCCTGCATTTTTTGCGGCAGAGGATGGTCCCCAAATGGCCGTGCTTTCTCCCAACTTGCCGCCTGCCCCGCCCCAAATCAGGGAAACATTACCTGCGGAGCAAGAGCGTGAACAGGAAGAGTACATACCCCAAACTATAAGCGAATTTTTGGCGCAAAACCCCTTCCCCGAAGGCTTTGTGGCGAACAATACCGCCTTGCCTTGGTATTTGAAGCTGGTAAACCGCTACAACCACATGGAAGAGGATTTTACGCTGGAACTTTCCGACATAGGCGGCAGGTATTTTGATGCAAGGGCAGCCAATTCCCTGCTAAGCCTTATTAATCAAGCCCAAGAAGTAGGTTATGGGGTTGTAGCCATATCCACCCACCGTGGCATAAGCCGCCAACGCCAGCTTTTTGACAGCCAAGTAACCCGCAATATAGATACAGGCATGAGTGCCCAAGATGCCTTTGAAGCCGCCCGCCGTGTGGTGGCATACCCCGGCACCAGCGAACATAACTTAGGGCTTGCGGTGGATTTTGTTGCACGTGGCAACTATACCCTTTCCCAAACTTTCGGACAAGATGGTGAGGGCATATGGCTTGCAGAAAATGCCCATCACTTCGGCTTCATCTTACGCTATCCCGACCATAAGCAACATATCACAAATATTATCTACGAGCCGTGGCATTTCCGTTATGTGGGCATCCAGCACGCCACAATCATGTTTGAAAATGGTATCGTGTTGGAAGAGTACATATTTTGGCTACAAAATAAATAGAGCAGTATACTTAAGGCAAATACGCCACCGCCATCCAAAAAATTTTGCTAAAATTGTCATTTTTGCCTTGACAGGGACTTTGGGGCGTGGTATAATTTATTTTTGGTGGCCGCAGGTCGCTCCACAGGAGAGCCGACAAAGGCTGATAACTACCAAAAAGCCATATATTTTGCGAAAGGAAGTTAAAAAATGCGACAGACAACAATTACCAAGCCTGCGGATGTAGCCCGCCAATGGTTTGTGGTGGATGCTGAGGGGAAAACCCTTGGCCGTCTTGCGGCAGAAGTTGCTAAGGTTTTGCGTGGCAAGCACAAGCCCACCTTTCAGCCCCATGTGGACACCGGGGATCATGTTATCATCATCAACGCCGAAAAGGTACACCTAAGCGGCAAAAAGATGGAGCAAAAAGAGTATTTCCGCCACAGCGGATACATGGGCGGCGACAGGATGATACCTATCAAAACCATGTTTGCCAAAAAGCCTACCGAGGTGTTAAATTTGGCAGTTAAAGGCATGTTGCCCAAAACTGTGCTTGGCAGAAAAATGTTTAAGCGTTTGCATGTTTACGCAGGCGGCGAACATCAAAACCACGCCCAAAAACCACAAGTTTTGGAGTTTTGCTCCAAAGGCATTAAATATTAGGAGGTTTGCGTTTTATGGCTCAGGTTAAATATTACGGCACGGGACGCAGAAAGTCCTCCGTTGCCAGGGTTTACATTATGCCCGGTAGTGGCAAAATAACCATCAACAAAAGGGATATGGATGAATATTTTGGTCTGGAAACCCTTAAAATCATCGTTAAGCAACCATTGGAGCTTACCGGACTTACAAGCAAATATGATGTTAAAGTTAATGTGCACGGCGGTGGCTTTACCGGCCAAGCCGGTGCCATACGCCACGGCATCACCCGCGCCTTGCTGGAAGCGGATGCGGAACTTCGCCCGGCACTTAAAAAAGCAGGCTACCTAACCCGCGACCCAAGAATGAAAGAGCGCAAGAAATACGGTCTTAAAAAAGCCCGCCGTGCGCCACAATTTTCTAAGCGATAATGCGATGCAACCAAAAATCCCGACCTTATGCAAAGTCGGGATTTTTTTGTGCTGTATCCGCAGAAATTATCTATGCCAAAGGTGCGCCATTGTTACAATGCTCTGTTCACGGGTAAAATCTGCATCAAATCCAAAGGTATCGTCACCGATGCCACTCATAATTCCGGCTGCCTGCACCTGCCCAACAGCGTCATGCGCCCAAGGGCTAATCAGATGTCCATCAACGGGGAAGTTTGGTGCATGGTTGGGTAGCGGCCTACCTATGGCCGTTGCCAAGCGGGAAAGCATAACCGCCGCCTGTTCACGGCTAAGGCGGTTATTGGGCGCAAACATATTGTTGCCCACACCACTAACAACGCCAATATATGCCGCCTTTTGCACATTCGCATCATCAGTGTCAGCAAAGGTTGTTCGCCCTCCTATTTCGCCACGCAAGCCTTCGTAAAGCGAAACAGCCAGTGCGGCAAATTCTCCACGGGTTATGGGTTGCCTGTAATTATAGCGAAGATTTTGCGGCAAAATCCCGGTAAAAACTGCCCATTGCACATGCCCTGCCGCCCATGACGATGGTGCATCATGCACATCCCAAGCATTTACCCCTTCAACTCTTGCAAGCCCATCTGCCACCTCTTGGCTGCGGTTTGGTAATTGTGAAGAAAAGTTATAGGGATACCACATAGGCGAAAAGCCTATAAATCCTAACTGCGCAGCTTCTTCTTGCAATCTTGCGTCACGCAGGGTTCCATGCAGGCTGGTTGCCCAAAGGTTTTGCTCTCTGGTAAAATAATTTAGTAAAAGCCATAAATTATTGGCCAGCAGTAAATCGGATTCTGTATATTGGTTATTATGCCGCCCGCTGTTTATAATTTGGCCATACGCACCCCACAAGGCTTGCCTTATGCCCTCGTGGGCAACAATGCGGTCGGCGGCATCGCTGTTTATGCGGTTAAAACTTGTAACGGTGCTAAAAATGCCATAAATACCACCTGTAACAATATTTAGGGTAGCACTGCCAAGCCCCTGTAAAGCCGCCTGCACCACTTCAAACCCTTCTGCAAGCCCTTCTGCATTGTGCGTTACATAAATAACAGCATTGCGCAAATTCTGGTCATTGGTGTTTTGATATATAAGCAATAAAATTAGCAAGTCTTCATAAGCCCTTAATGTGCGCCTATCAAGAGCCTCCAAATTTCTAAGAACGTTTACAGAAGCGTCCGCCCCAAATTGTACAGTATCAGCAAAGCCGCCCACCTTAGGTATCAGCGTTACAGCCTTACTTAAAAACAGCTCGCCCATGGCATCGGTTCGCTCCAAATGGGTGTTGCTTTCCCCTCTTACCATGGCCTCCAAGGCGGCTATATAAGCCGATTGCATTCGTGCATCGTTATTACTTTGCCGTCCCCTTGCAATTTCCATGGCTCGGGTATAATCACCAAAGGGGCGGATGTTGTGGTTGGTTCTTTGTATCATATTAAACATTATACGTGCATCACGGGAAAAGCCCGAAATTTGGTCCTGTGCGGATGTGTGCGGCAATAAGTCCTGCTCCAAACCCGGCGGGAAGCTTCTTTGCCCGTCCGCCGTTAGGCGATAGGGCTTGCTGCCCCAAGCTATATAATCACCATAAAACAGTCGATAAGGTACAGTCCTCGATGGCGAACCACCGTGAAACACAACCCTGTGTGGGATTGGGTGAGGTCCACGCCCAGAATGCAGTACAATCCCAACGGAAAGATTGTAAATACTTCTCTCTCGCACACTTCCATCAGGGTAATGCACGGTCATCCTGCCTCCACCAGATAAATTTGTCCAATCCAGTCTTGATGTGGACGGCACATCGGTTAACATTTGTCGTGGACGATGTTCGATTGCGGGTACTTGTGGAAAACCCGGGGCAGTATAAAAAGTTGATGAGCTTCCAGTCGGCACTGGTCTTGTGTAAAAAACCGGCGAAACCAGTCTTCGCGCCAGCACTGCACCTAAATCACCCCGGGCAACCACATCCCCTGCACCTTCAACCCCCAAAACTAATTTTCCGCCAGGGTTGATATGTAAATCCCAAAACCCTCGCATCTCCATGTTAAGACGCATCCACCCATTATACAGGTGGCCAGCATCTGTATAGCGTAAATAACTCAAGTTCACTCCGCTATCCCCCACAAATCTTATGTTTTGACGTGTTTCGGTAAGATTGCGAAACTCGAAAACCTGCCCGGCACCTATGGTCACAATCACCGCTTCGCCACTGGCCATCACATTAATGGGCGCAATTAAGCCCACCGCCATCATAAACGCCATAAAAATACCAACAATCCTCTTCCTCATAACCATCTCTCCCGCTGTTGTAATATTAGCTACATCA
>Ga0131853_10000619_pt1 | contig 63888 bp, 50 predicted proteins | sample TergutLab28metaG_FD_92764 | JGI IMG/M metagenome (GOLD analysis project Ga0131853, IMG submission 92764) | Labiotermes labralis P1 segment gut microbial communities from Petit-Saut dam, French Guiana - Lab288 P1 (version 2) (version 2) | ecosystem: Host-associated > Arthropoda: Insects >...
AACAGTTGCGATGCATTTTATAGATGAGGATCATATGTGGCTTGAAGTTGTTTGGGATAACCCTAAATATCCAACCGACCCTGAATTTCCTACTGGCTATTTTGAAGGACCTTCACGTATTTTTTGGAGAGCAGAAAAAGTAGAGGATTAATAAAAAACCAATAGAGATGCCGTTACTGAATAGATTGTGAGGATTTTTAAAACTTAGAGAAGGATTTTTTTATTAAAATGTTTTTAAAGATCTGCGCTGTCAGAAAATGTATCCGTCAAATTAAGCGGAGAAAGACCTTTTTCCGCTTAATTTGACGGATACCTCTAATTTAAAATAATCCCGCAAATATCAGAAAAACCCAGCTGCCTGAGCAGCCGGGCAATAATGCTTTACTAAGGGTTATTGCTGATTCTGCCCCTGGCCATCCTGATTTCCTGGTCGGGTAACCGTTACTGTTGCTGAACCAGATCTTGATGGATCAGCAACAGAAGTTGCGATAACATAGAGAGTTCTTGCGACTTCATTGGCTGCTACTGTAAGCAATCCATTGGCATTAATGCTGGTTCCTGCTGTAACTGCTCCAGTGCCGGCAACATTCGAACTCACTCTCCATGTTACAGCAGTACTTGGGTTGTTAGTGCCTGCAACCGAAGCATTGAATTGGACAGTAGTATTAACTCTTGTTGAACGGGTTGCAGGAGTAACAGTTACACTGGTTACAGTAGGACTTACAACAGGAGGAGTTACAGGTGGTTGTACAGGTGGTTGTACAGGTGGAGTTACAGGCGGGGCAACAGGAGAAGTTACACTAACAGAAGCATTGCCAGATCTTGATGGATCAGCAACAGAAGTTGCGAAAATATAGAGAGTTCTTGTAGGTTCATTGGCTGATACTGTAAGCAATCCATTGGCATTAATACTGGTTCCAGCTGTAACTGCTCCGGTGCCAGCGAGATTCGAACTCACTCTCCATGTTACAGCATTGCTTGGGTTGTTAGTACCCACTACCGAAGCGCTGAGTTGTACAGAATTGCCACTTGTTGTTGATTGGTTTGGGGGAGAGACAACTACAGCTGTTACTATGGGGATAATTACACTCACAGATGCATTGCCAGATATTGCGGGGTTTGCTACAGAAGTTGCTGTAATAAAAAGTGTTGTCATGGTTTCGTTGGGCGCTATTGTAAGCAATCCATTGGCATTGATGTTGGTTCCTGCTGTAACTGCTCCGGTGCCGGCAATATTCGAACTCACTCTCCATGTTACGATATTTGCAGGGTTATTGGTCCCCATTACCGAAGCTGTAAATTGGAGTGAGCTGCCACTTCTTAATGATTGGCTTGGAGGGCTGACAGCTACGCCTGTTACTATTGGAATAATTACACTAACATGAGCAGTGCCGGATTTTGTGGAATCAAATACAGAAGTTGCTGTAATAAAAAGCGTTGTTATGGTTTCATTTGGAGCTACTGTAAGCACGCCATTAATATCAATGCTGGTTCCTGCTGTAACAGGTCCGGTACCGCCAATGTCCGAGCTCACTCTCCATATTACAGCAGTACTTGGGTTGTGAGTTCCTACAACCGAAGCTGCAAACTGGACTGAGCTGCCGCTTCTTAATGATTGGTTTGGAGGACTCACAGTCACACTGGTTACAGTTGGGACAACTACGCTGGCAGAAACAGTATTGGACCTTGAACGGTCTACTACAGAAGTTGCTGTGATATAGAGAGTGCGAAATGTTTCATTATTTGCTACTGAAAGCAACCCATTGGCATTTATGCTGGTTCCTGCTGCAACTGCTCCAGCGCCAGCCGCACTGGAACTGACCCTCCACGTTACTGTATTGTCAGGGTTGTTGGTTCCCATAACTTGTGCTCTAAACTGAAGGGTGCTGCCAGCTACTACCATCTGATTCATTGGAGTAACTGTTACTCCGGACACAGTAACAACCCTTATTGGTCTGATATCGGAAAATCCATCCCGCGTGGAAGTTGCTATAACATAGAGAATAGAGGCGGTTTCGTTAGCAGCTACTGTAAGCATTCCGGTTTGTGTGATGGATGTTCCGGGCGTAACAGCTCCAGCCCCATTGCTTGTTGAGCTGACTGTCCATTGTATGCTCCGGCCTGTTGCCCTAAGATTAAGAGTTCCTCCAGCCAATACAGATGATACATTACCATCAGTCCTGATACTTACAGAGTGAAAAATGCTGGCACACCCTGCTAAAAGCAACCCTGTTATTGCCGCAAGTATAATAAGTACGAAACATTTATTTATTTTCTTCATAATCATAGCTCCTATATATGAATGATTGTATGTTACCTTATGTTAAAAAATCCCACACATATTAAATATAATTCTCCATTAAAGCCAATGGGGTAATACCTTATTGTTGCCTTTTGTCCTAAAATAAATTGTTCTAATTCAGTTTGTACATATAACCAATATGAATTATTTTCAGAATAAACCCTGACTTTTTTTGAAAAATATTGACTGAAACCTTCAGCTCCAAAGCCTCTTGAAAACGATTCTAATAACATGATCTCATCATCTGTCAAAGCTAATAATTCCGTACCAAAAGTTATAACTGATCTTATGCGAACATATCTTGCGCTAGTGTTTATTATTATATCACCTCTTTCACTTATTAACTCAAAGCCTTGAAAGAATTCATTTTCTATAAATTCTATATTATAAAATTCAAATCTATCTTCAAGAGATTCCGAAACATCCAAAATAATATCATTATAATACCATATTCTTCTCGTAACTACATTTCTAGTATCAACTTCTTCTATTGCTCTATTAAATCCATATACCTTATAATATCCATCAGTAAAAAGCATCTCATACTTTTCTATAACACCATTTCTGTAATGTTGAATTTGTAATTTTATTCCAGTTCTATTGATTACTTCGTCTATTGGTTCTAAAATTGATTTAACGATTCCACCAAATGAATTATGATATGTTATTGACCTTGAAATATTGGTTCTTGTAATTCCATCATTATTTAATATATGTTCAACTGTTCTCCCGCCATAAATATTTACTTCTTCAATAATGTTCGTTTGCTGAGAAAAAATATCCATAGCACAATACAACATAATCAGGGTGAAAATAAATATATTTCTCATATCATTGGCTCCTTAGATATAATAACAGGTTTTTTACATTTGACAAGGGTAAGTATAATGCCTGAAGAAAAATCAAATCAGAATAGATTGATAATCTGTCATAAAAATATTATAATCATTGTAATAAATATACATTTAAAGGAGAGTCGCGTTATGCTCAAATCTCTTGCAAAAAAAAATAACTTTACAAAAAGAAAAGGGCCTGTTGTTCTTGTTATTATGGATGGTGTAGGTTTTGGTAAATATAAAGAAGGAGATGCTGTAGCTGCGGCTCTTATGCCAAATCTTAGCTCAATGCAAAATTCTTTCCCATTTGTAAAGCTTAAAGCTCATGGGACAGCAGTTGGACTCCCTGCAGATGATGATATGGGCAACAGCGAAGTAGGGCACAATGCAATGGGTTGTGGCAGAGTTTTTGCGCAAGGAGCAAAGCTTGTAGGCGAATCAATTGAATCAGGAAAGATTTTCAAAGGAAATACATGGAATAAACTTGTTTCCAATGTAAAAACAGGGAACAAGACACTACATTTTATGGGATTATTTTCTGATGGTAATGTTCATAGTAACATCAGCCATCTTAAAGCAATGATCGTTAAAGCAAAAGAAGAAGGGGTTTCCAAAGTGCGCATTCATATTCTCCTTGATGGAAGAGATGTGGGTGAAACCTCTGCTTTAGAATATATTGACCCTTTTGAGGAATTTTTATCATCCCTCAGGAGCAGTTCTTTTGACTGCGCGATTGCTTCTGGTGGCGGCAGAATGGTTATCACAATGGACAGGTATGGCGCTAACTGGGGTATGGTTGAAAAAGGGTGGAATACCCATGTGCTTGCAGAGGGCCGGATGTTTAAATCAGCGCATGAAGCTGTTGAAATACTTAGAAACGAAACAGGGGCAATTGATCAGGATATTCCCCCATTTATCATAGAAAAAGATGGGCAGCCGTTAGGCCCTATTATGGATGGAGATTCTGTAATACTATATAATTTCAGGGGAGACAGGGCTCTTGAAATCACAGAAGCTTTTGAGAAAAAAGATTTTACCCGTTTTGACCGCAAAAGGTATCCAGCTGTAGAATATGCAGGGATGATGGAATATGATGGCGATGCTCATGTCCCCAGGCAATTTCTTGTAGACCCCCCTTCAATAGAGAGGACACTGGGTGAATATCTTGTTGCAACAGAAGTAAAGCAACTTGCAATAAGTGAGACTCAAAAATTCGGTCATGTGACCTATTTTTTCAATGGCAACAGGACAGGGAAATTCTCAGAAGATCTTGAAGATTATGTTGAAGTTCCATCAGATATTATCCCATTTGAGCAAAGGCCCTGGATGAAGTGCGCAGATATAACAGACAAAGTAATCGAAGCAATTAAATCAGGCAAGTATGATTTTATAAGACTTAATTATCCTAACGGCGATATGGTAGGTCATACAGGTATTTATGAAGCTGTTGTATGCTCAATGGAAGCGCTTGATCTGTGTCTTGGCAGATTAATGAAAGCTGTTGAAGAAGCAAAGGGTGTAATGATCGTTACATCAGATCATGGAAATGCTGATGATATGTATGAGCATGAAAAAGATGGAAAAGTTAAACTAAAAGGAAATGGGAAGCCAAAAGCAAAGACAGCACATTCGCTTAATCCTGTTCCATGTATAATAGTTGATACTGAATATAAAGGGGAATATGACAAGCAGTTAAGAGAAGGGCTTGGCATAAGTTCCATTGCAGCAACGTGTGTTGAGCTTTTGGGGTATAATCCGCCGGAAGATTATAATTCTTCGGTGTTGATTTGGAAATAAGTATATCATTCTGTTATTGCCGGTGCGCAAGGCACACCCGGCAACCCATGTATTAAGCCTGCTGGAAAATCAATTAACCAAGCCACTTACCAGCCAAAACGGTATCTGGTACCTAACTCAAAAGATAAATATGGCTCTGATTTTTCCTTGTCCATATATTGACGGGGAGGATTAAGTGTCCAAAATCCTGACATATCAAGAACAGATGGGGTACGGCGTCTGGGAGATAATAAAGGGAGATTCAAAGATAAAGCAAGAGTAAGCTTGGATTTATGAATATTATCAAAGTAGTAAATTGCTCCGAAAGTTGTATGCTGAGAGCGATAAAAAAGACTCCCTTTGAAATATCCAGTATCAGGATAATCAGACAAGAAGAATCTTGAAACAGAAAAAAAGTGCTTGTAGCCACCTTCAAGTGTAAACCCAAACTGTGACTCTGAAAATACTCCATGTGTTCTTAATCCGAATATGTCATTTTTCGCTGCTGCGTCAAAATTACCCCTTGTGTATAAAAGTTGAGGATAAAGAGCAAGGGGGCCAAGATCAACCCTGTTAAACGAAAGGTTCAGAGCAGCGTTAAGGGAGTTTACAAGAGCTCTTATCCTAAAATCTTCTTGTTCTTCCGGAGAATTTACGACGTTATTTCCCAAACCAAGATAGCCGAAAACATTATTTAAGACTCTCCCCACATAAGCAAAACCAGATGTATTAACCATCGGTACAATGGCAATTCTAAAGGCAGAAGATGATGCTGTGTCATCACTAGCCAACCCAAAGTAAATTCCGCTTTTTACAGTATCTGTATTAATAAATACCCCAGTTCCTAAAAACGTTCCCCCTCTTTCTTCTGCAACATATATTGGCCCTTTTCTTTCAATACCATGATATATGTATTCATATTCTTCGACTATACCATATGATGTTGCTTGTCCAATGTGCGTAATAAATGGAAGGACATACAATGTGCTGCTTACTCTGGTTTGCGCCCCTAATAACAGGTTTACATCCTCGCTGCCTTTGAATTTATCTTTATGTTTGCCGCGGCCATATGGGAAGCTTAGACCATGCAGAGATCCAAGATATTCATCTTTATATTTTAATGTTGAAAAACGTGTACTCATACTCATAAATAAAAGTGAATTAAAATCGTTTTCTATCTGAAACCACGTTAGTGATGTCATTTCCTGTTGAAAATATGTCCACCTGTCAGGATTGGAAAATGGCATATTAACAAAAGCCTGAGCAAAGCCAGGGACAGGGAACAGGGAAATTATAATAACTAAAAAAATTAAGCACAAAAAACGATGTACTCTGATTTTTGTTGACGCAGACATAGAAAAACTCCTTTGCTTATCTTAGGCTACCACAAAAAGCAGGCTAGTCGCGCAAATGGCAAGTATGAACCAGTCCAGCTTATTTATTTTAAAAAGTGCTCTTGTTCTTACTTCCGAATAACAGCGTGATTCCATTGCGTAAACGATTTCATCAGCTCTTCTAAGTATTTGCCCAAGAAGAGGAAAAACAATAAAATTAACCCTTTTTATTGGGTTTTTCCTGAGCTCTATGCACCTGGATTTTTGCGCGTTCATTATTTCTGTGTAGCTGTCAAATATAACAGGAATTAACGCAAAGGTCAGGCTGATCATTGTTGCAATCCGTACTTCGGGTATAAATGGAACCGGGCGCAAATACCACTCTATAACATTTTTAAATGTCAATAACGAAGTTGTGCCTGTAACAACAGTACAAACCATAATAATAGTAATCAGCCTACCAGCAAAACGTAAGCCTGTAATTACACCTTGCATGGAAACCCTTTCAATGGGGAAGCCTGGTATTGGATCACCAGGTACATTAAAAGCATTAGTAAAAAGTACAATTAAAATAATTATGGCAAAAAATTTCATGTCTTTTAGTAATGCGATAATCGGAAGTTTTGTTATAATTAAAGCAATAAAGACAAGAGATAACAGCGTCAGGTAATGCTGCCATTCAGAGGCAAAACTTGCTGACAAGCTAAGTAATACCATGCACAGCAGCTTTATCCTGCCATCCATAATATGCAAAGCTGTGTTTTTATGTATATAGTGGAAAAATGTCACCTGAGCCATGTCATTGACCCAATTTCTCCGCCATTTCTAAGTGGCATCCTGACACCATATTTTTCGGAGCAATAAATAACGTCTTCTGGTTTGCCATCCTCTACAAGCTCTCCTTTATGAAAAATAACCAGTCTGTCAGCATGCGCCAATGTTTTTTCGAGTTCGTGCGTAACAAGAATAATCGTATTGCCAGCTTTGTGAAGTTCATCAAGTTGTCGCAATACCTGTACAACTCCCGGATAATCCAAACCTGCGAGTGGTTCATCAAAAATAATTATATTAGGGTTCATGGCAAGCACGCCAGCAACAGCCAGCTTCTTTTTTTGCCCGCCAGATAAAGTATGCGGGCTTTTAGTGGATAAATCACTTATCCCAACAATTTCCAAAGACTCCCGTACTGCTTTCTCAACCTCTGCTATTGGCAAATTCAGGTTTTCCGGTCCAAAAGCAACATCTTCTGCTACTGTTTGCCCAACAATCTGGCTATCTGAATCCTGAAAAATCAACCCTATTTTTCGTCTTGCCAAGGTTATATTCTTCTTTATTGGTTTTCCGTTAATAAGTACTTCCCCTTTTGTGGGAACAAGCAGGCCATTTAAGTGACGAATAAAAACTGTTTTGCCAGAACCGTTAGCTCCAGCAATAATAACAAATTCGCCGCTATTGATCTTCAGGCTAATGTCCTTAATGGCTACAGTACCTTCCGGGAAAACATGGGTTAAATTTTTTGCTTCTAAAAGAGACATTATATATCTCTACCAATCTCCTTTAATATATAAAGTAATATTAACTCAAGTACGTTTAATTAAGTACAGCATAATATAAGTTCTGTCAACAATAGAGTGTACGCATTATTGCAAAGAAATGGCTATAAATGGGTGCGGGAGGATCTTCTAATAAGTATTTTCATCCATGTTGCGAAATTCATTTAAAACACGGTCAACCCTTGCAATGTGCCTGTTGATTATAACATTATAATCAAGCAGACCATTTCTGATTCTATATGCCTGGTCTTCCCATGCCTGGATATTCTCAAGCGGTGTCCATGTATGAGGTACTTGAGCGCTCCATTTAAGAGCTTCTGCCCAATAAATTCTGGCAAATTCATATAACTCTCTTGCTATTTCCAGACTTCGTATATTTTCCCTTCGCCATGGAGCATTAAAAAAGTAAGCATTTCTCTTATCATACCTGCTTCCAAGACCTAAATACAATTCAACAAGTTTTATGCTTACATGCATTCTGAAAAGATTCCTGTATCTTGCCCATTCCTCTCTGGTTTTTATAACAGTAAGCGCATATAAAGGATTGGCAAAGTCAGCTCTTAAAGCCCGCTCAAGATAAAATATATTCTCAAGATAATCTTCCGGAAACCGGTTAAAATGAACGTGGTATAATCTATAAAATTGTTCTGCATATAGAATTCTATGCGCAAAAACTGATGTTAGCGGTAAAGTTAAGAAAAAAAGCACGAGAATGATTTTTATTTTGTTCATTATTTTTATATCGGCATTGGGAAAAAATTTTTGCATATTTTTTCATTAATTACTTCTGCTGATTCTTCTCCATCAATATAAAAAACTTTCATTCCGCTTTTTTTAAATATATTTATCCCATAATTATAATTGTCAAGGATGCTTTCCTGAAGTTTTATATCTTCAAAAAGCTCCTTTTCATCGCGATTTTCCATCCTTTTTTGGCATTCATTGGGGCTGGTTGTAAGAAAAAAAAGGTATTCAGGCAAGGGAAAATTATTGATATCAACTACCCAGTTGCGATCACAGGCAAGCGATTGATATGCTATTGAAGAAAAAAAATACCTGTCGCATATTACCCATTTATTGTTTTCAAGTTGCTCCATTATTCCTTCTTTTCCATAAATATGTTCATTTCTGTCTGCTGTAAATAATAAAGCCAATGTCTTGCTGTCTAAAACTATTTTTTTTCTTAAAGCATCCCTTATAACCTTGCCAATAACCCCATCAGTAGGTTCCATAGTAAAAAAAGAGTCTATTTTTTTCTTGTCAAAACTCTGTTTTAACATTTTTAACTGAGTTGTTGTTCCAGATCCATCAAGACCTTCCAGAACTATAAATTTTTTTAAAATATTTTCTGTTTTCATACTATTTTCCCTGATACTTAATGTTTTATAATAAATATGTTATAATTTTTCTATTATTTCCGTAACATTAATACAATATTACGGGTTATCTTATTATGAAAGGTATCTCAAATAAAAAGTTCTGGGGATAGAAATCTGCAAAAAAAATTGCAAAAAAACTACTGGAATATAGTTATATTAATTACTCTTGTTTGCCTTATGGGCGTAATAGCTTTTTTGATAAACTATTATCTGGATAAAAGGATTAATGGGTTTAAAGAAGCAGTTATTGCCAGCTTTGAAAAAATAATAGACGGGACCATAACTTTTGATACTATTTCTCCCTCTATTTTTCAACATATAGAAATCAGAAGACTTAATATAAAAGATGCAGAAGGGCAATATATATTTACAGCCGATAGAGTCAGAATTAATTTTAGCTTGTTCAGAATGTTTTTTTCAAACAAAAACCCTATAAGTATGATATATCTTGAAAATTCCTCGATCACCCTGAATACAATGTCTGATAAAAATATAGTTGATTTGCTCGTAAATACCATGGCAGAAACAGCTAATGACAACGATACACCAAGAACAGTTGACAGACTTTCCGTAAGAGGGAGAAATATTTCAATTAATACTACTTCCACTTTAGGAACTTTCAGCCTTAACAGGGTTTTTGTTGATTTAAGGATCGATGAAAGCAGGGTAAATTTCATGTTAAGAACTGATTTTGCAGCAGAAAATATCCCGTTAAGGGGAATAGGGGATTCTCTTACTGCCAATATCAGAGCCGAAGGTGTTATGGATATGTTATTGCGAAAACATGATTATAACATTGCAATAAGTAATTTAAAAACCAATACTTTTAATATAAGAAGACAGAATTTTAATATACAGTATCAAGATAGCAGAATTACTGCAAGAAAAGTTAGAGACAGAGTTCCAATCGATATTACAGTTGAGTATTATCTTCCATATAGCCTGATTTCCGCTTCTGCAAAATTTGAAAATTATTCGTTAAGTGACAGTAATATTACATTAAATGTTGGCAACAATTTTTCTTTTTTATTTAACTTAAGATATACGGGAAATATTGAACTATTATACTTCCCTGACAGTAATGAAAATAAATTAAGTTATAACGGATATATTACATCATCGTTAGGCAGCACAATTTTCTCATCAAATAATAATTTTTTCTTATCATTTTTTGGTAATGATAACTCTATAAATTTCACACAACTTTTACTTGAAACAGACAGGGGAACACTATCTTATGCCGGGTTATTCGATTTTCAGACCTTACTCCCTGTAGGAACTTTAACGCTCGCTGATATTCAATATGCCCCAATGAAAAACTTAAACAGCCAGCTTGTTTTTATGCAGGATGGAGCAAACAGTATAAGAACATCCATACACCTGGAGTATGGGAATAAAGTAATCAATACAGATGAATTAAGGATACAGCATAATAATCAAACTTATTTTTTTCAATTATATTTAGAAACAGACGAGGGGGGGACATTATCTTACTCCGGGTCTTTTTCCTATTCAGCCGGACAGTACATGGAGGCAGCGCTGGTATTTGAAGATTTTGGACTTGATTATATAACAGAATTTTTTATCCCTGATATTTTGAACAGAATAAGAAATCCTGTTTCAAATTACCATTTAAATGCTTCGATAAAAATAGCTACAAATTTCAGAACTTATGATATTGTTTCCGATAGTATCAGAATACATGATATCTATAATATGGAAAATTATATTTCAGCGTCCCTCAATGTCGATGATGATTATTTTTCCATAAGTGATATGGTAATTAACTTAAGAGCTTTCAATGGAACCGGTAGCTTCACTATAGATAAAACCAATCCGGGAAAATACTATCTTGATTCTCTGCTTGCAATAAATAACCAGATTTATAATTTGTCAGGCACTATATATCCTGGGGCAGGTTTAATAATAACAGGAAATCATAACCTTTATTTTTCTCTTTTCCACTCAGATGCAAGGTCTGTATTTTATCTTTATTCAGAAAGACTCCCTTTATTGTTGCCCAATAATACTACATCCTATCTCACTTTGCGGGTAAACGGATATAGCGACAATAACGGCAATTATAGAGTAGTTGCGCGTAACAATACAATAACCGGAATAAAAACTCCCCATGCAATTGCTGATATTTCATTTAGCTGCTACATTGTGAATAACAGAATAAGAATAACAAATATTACTTACACAGATGTTTTTTCAAGACTTAGTGGAAATGGCGATATATTTATAAGAAATAACCAGGAAGTTTTTGGTTGGACATATATCTCTGATTTTGCGAATAGAGAAAGATATCTTTTAAGTATAGATATAAAAAGAGGTTCTTTTTTAACCTCAGTGGTCTTTGATAATTCGCTTCTGCGAAGAATAAGCGGACCGCAAACTGTGGGAAGATTCTCCGGAGAAGCAACATATAAAAACCATAGAGGATTTCCGGAATTAACTGTTACAGCCTCAACAAACCATGCACTTGTTCTTGATACTGATTTTCTGCTTGATCTTGATTTATATCTCTCTTACAGAGAAATTTTAATTAACAGATTAGAAGTTAAACATGGTACAAACAGGATAACAAGAGGAAGGGGAACTATTAATAGAATTAATAGAAATTACCGCTTTACCTCCCTATTTATATCTGAACAGGCAGGAGCAGCAAATCATTTTGAAAGCAATATAATATTAAATGGAGAATTATCTAAAACAAATTATACCAATAATTTGTTTGATATATCTTTCTCTCAATTTACCAGTGGCACTCTTCTTTTCAGTAACATAGATAATAATATTTTAAGTTATGACTACTGGACCCTCTCTTTTTTCAACACAGAAGAATATTTTTCAATGACAGGTGGACCGGAAAATGCAATCAATGTATATTTTGACAGAATAGGAACATTTAACATATCGCTTAAACAGCCCCTGCCGCTGAATGGATTTGTTATCGGGCGGATAAATAATGGCAATATTCAGGCTACTTTTCAAAATATCTCTTTGGATATTGGCGCTGTTGGAAGAATGTTTGGCAAGTCTTTTTTTAGACCTACTGGCGGAATTCTAAAAGGCACTTTTAGTGTATCAGGTAAATTAATGGACCCTGATTTTTTTGGAGAACTCTCTATTGAGGCTTTTGAAGCTGTATCTTCATTTTCCCCGTTACCTATAGAACCTTTTAATACATACGTTATATTGGAAGGTAAAAGTATTTCTATACCCAACACATTTGTCAGATTGCAAAGATCCAGGTTCTTTTTTCAGGCAGATGCGGCAATTGACCGTTGGATTCCAAGAGAATTTATTGTAATACTCAGAACTTCCCCAGGTGAAAATATATGGATAAGAGAAAGATTTGGACCTATTGATGCTGATGGGTATGCATCCGGAGAGCTGGTGATTGAAGGAGATGATGGCATTATTACTGTTTCCGGAACAATTACTGTGAGCAGAACAACAATCACATTAACTGATGGAAGAGACAGGCACGAAGAGGTAGCGCCGCCTCCGGAGCAAGATGCTCATGGGGGAATAATTATAGATTTGGAATTAGTATCAGGCCAGGGTGTGGAATTTTACTGGCCCACTGTGAGATTTCCAATATTAAGAACATCTGCTGCAGTAGGGCAAAGATTACATATATATACTGATTTTGCAGCAAGAACCTTTGCGCTGACAGGAAACATAAGAATATTAAGCGGAGAAATATTTTACTTTAATCAAACCTTTTTTGTACGGGAAGGGATGATTGATTTTGATGAAAATGAATATCATTTTGACCCTCTTGTAACAGTAAGAGCAGAAATGAGACAAAGAACAGTTGATCATAGAGACGTTAGAATATTTCTCATACTTGAAAGTTGCCCATTAAGCCAATTTTCACCACGCTTTGTATCTACCCCTCATTTATCTGAACCTGAAATATATGCCTTGCTGGGACAAGGGATATATCACCAGCTTGGGGGAGATGACATAACCTTTGGTTCAGCTATTCTTGGAGCAAGCTCGTATGGCTCACATTTTATAGGATTTCTGCGCCCTTTTGAAACAGCAGTAAAAAACTTTTTTAATCTTGATTTTTTCCTTGTAAGGACACAGTTCTTACAAAGAGCATTCCTCCATGATATCTTTAGCCCAAGGGATTTACCTTACATTGAAGATCAGGGAATAGGCACATTTTTGGATAATACCTCAGTTTTTATGGGAAAATATTTTGGGGAATACTTTTTTTTACATGGTTTATTAAGATTAAGCACTTTAGATTTTGACAGAAGACGATATTCTTATTATGATATACCAGATTTCATGGGTATATATCTTGAAACAGATATAGGTTTGGACGTAGATACTCCACTTGCTTTTATTAGCTTAAGGTTCTACCCTCAAATTAACAATTTTCTTGACTCTTTACTTGATACAACTCTCCAGTTGTCGTGGAGCTTTTCATTTTGATCAGGAGTTTATATGGTTTTTTTTAAAAGATTTTTCTTTATTTGTTGTTGTTTAATTTTATTCACCTTATCAGCAGGCAATAAGCTTTATGCTGACTGGTTTATAGATAAAGTTATTTCAGATATTAGAGTTACAGGACTAAGAAATATATCTCAAAGTCAAGTTAACGCTATTACATCGCAATTTATAGGGGACAGATATTCAGATGACCTTTTCTGGAATATTCAGGGCAGGTTATATGCTCTTGATTTTTTTGAAGATATTGTTCCAAGAGCTATTCCCGGAAACCCGGGGTTAGCTAATGATGATCCTACAAATACAGTAATTATTGAATTTAGTGTTGTAGAACACCCTATAGTAAGAAGAATTCAAATTGTAGGTAATAGAAACTTAAGAAGAAATCAGATTTTGGATGCTGTTTTGTTAAACCCCGGAGATATAATTACAAGAACAAAACTCAATATGGACGCAGACAATATTTTTAATTTATACGTTGACAGAGGTTTTCCCAATGTAACAGTAAGGGCAGAGCGGGGAGCTGTTGATGCTTCAAATGAAGCTGATATCATTTTCAGGGTCGAAGAAGGGGCGCAGACAAGAATCAGTGAAATAAGGTTTCAGGGTAATATGTTTGCCTCAAACACTGCGTTAAGAAGAGCAATAAGCACAAGAAGGCAATCTCCAATTTCAAGAGGACTTTTTCTTGAAGCCAGGATAGAAGAAGACAGGCAAGCTATTGAAAGATATTATGCGGAAAGAGGATTTATAGATGCCAGAGTTACAGATGTTATCCATGAACTTACTGAAGATGCAGAAGGGAACAGGACAAACATCATTTTAACTTTTGTTGTAAGTGAAGGGACACAATATAGATTTGGTGGAATGAGTTTTACCGGAAATATTATATTTAAAGATGATGAATTAGCCAGACATGTAAGAACAAGGCCAGGTGAAATTCTTAACAGAACAAAAATAGAAGCTGATTTTTTGAGAGTCTCAGACCTGTATTATGATGATGGTTATATTTTTAATCTTATAACTAAAGAAGAAATAAGAAATGAAGAAGAAGCTACGATTTATTATGTGATAAGAATTGTTGAGCGCGGAAGAGCCCACATTGAAAATATAATTGTCAGAGGAAATACTAAAACAAGAGATCATGTTATTTTAAGAGAACTCCCATTTGAAGTTGGAGATGTTTTCAGCAAGAGAAGAATAATGCAGGGGATAGGAAACCTTCATAACCTGCGATATTTCGATATAATAGAACCTGACACCCCACTGGGAAGCGTAGATGGTCTTATGGATCTTATTTTAAATGTTGATGAAGGGAAAACAATAGATCTTCAGTTTGGTCTTACTTTTACAGCAGCAGCAGGTGATCTTCCAATTATGGCTTTTGTTACATGGACAGACAGAAATTTTCGCGGCTATGGGCAGGAGCTAAGTGTAGGCGGAGAGCTTTCCGGTAATACCCAAAGAGTTACTGTAGGATTCAGAGAAAACTGGCTTATGGGAAGAAGATGGTCAGGAGGTGTTAACCTGGCTGTAACGCGCAGAACTACAGACAGAGCATTGCAGGATATACTTTCGCCTGTTTTCCAGGGAAGCGATATTAGTACAGGAGAAGTTCCGGATCCTTTTGAAGGGATATGGGTACACCCCAGATCAGGAGAGCCTTATGATGGCCCTGGCGCTATAACAGATTATGAATTTGCTTTAAGACGCGGGTACCGCATACCAGAGTCTTATCTTATGGAATATAGATTATGGGATATATCTCTTGGATTACATACAGGATATACCTGGCATACGCCAATAGGAAGATTTAACACATCTACAGGATATGTATTTTCAAGAACTTGGGCAGATTATGATGCTACAATTTTCAGACCATTTAACGAAACTATACGTGATAACTATAAAAACTGGCAAACTATCAACAGAGTCTGGCTTAGCGGTCATTGGGACACACGGGATATAGTGCATAATCCAAGCAGAGGATTTTTTCTAAGGCAATCCGTTACTTATGTAGGAGGAATTATGCCATCCTCAAGAAACTATATTTCAACAAACTCAAGGGGTCAATTTTTTCATACTCTTCTTTCAATACCCGTTACTGACAACTGGAGTTTCAGGACAATACTTGGAGTCAATTCTTCACTGGCTCTTATTTTTAAACAGTTTGACGGTACATTTGACATAACGACCGAAGATATGCTTTATATTGACGGATTGACAATGGCAAGAGGTTGGGAACGCAGATTTGATGGGCAGGCATTATGGGATAACTGGATCGAACTTAGAATTCCTATAATGGCAAGATTCATTTGGTGGGATTTTTTCTATAGCGCTACAGGTATGTGGGAAGAAAGAGCAGCCATAAAAAAATTCGGTCTGGATGATTTTCTCTTCTCGTTAGGCGGCGGTTTAAGGCTTACAATACCTGGAATGCCAATTGGATTTTATTTTGTAAAAAGACATCGGTTTGAAGATGGCAAAGTAGTATGGTATGATGGCCCTCTTTTTTCTAATTCTTTAGGGCTTGATTTTGTTATTGGTTTTACACCAAGCTTTTTTTAAAATGGAAAATTCCGGCTTATAGCCGGTCATTATCAGGAGAATAAAATGCGTAAATTTTTTCTGTTTATTCTTTTTTTATTATGCGGATCTCTTTTATATTCACAACAAATTGTAAGAATAGGGGTTTTGGATTACTCCAGAGTAATATCTACCCTTTCAACCGATACAAGAGCGTTACAGGAAATTGACAGGCTTGTCAGAAACTATGAAGAAGGGCTTAATAATATCAGAAGAGATATATCTTCACTTGAAGAAAGAAGACTACATTTTTTAAGTCAAGGCGATGATATCAATGCTTTAAGAATGGAAGAGCAAATATCAAGAAGGCGTGAGTATATGAATGAATATACCAGAGTAAGGCTGCAGCAAATAGAAGACAGAAGAAGAAGGATAATGGTATCCCCTGAGTTTTTGGCGCAAATCCTCAGAGAAATCGAATTTATTGCAGAAAGTGAAGGGTATTCAATGGTATTTAACTCACAAGACCCTAATCTTATATGGTGGAGCCACACTGTAGATATTACTGATTTAGTAATCAGAAGATTAAGACCAAGAAATTAATATATGTCGTTAGATACTCCTGTAATACAGCAGTATAAAAAAATCAAAAGCCAGCATCCGGATGCAATCCTGTTTTTCAGGCTTGGTGATTTTTATGAAATGTTTGAAAATGATGCAAAGGAAGTAAGCTCAATACTTGATATAGTTCTTACAAAAAGAAACACGATTCCAATGTGCGGAGTTCCTTATCATGCTGCGTCAAATTATATTGCAAGGCTGCTAAAAGCAGGAAAAAAAATTGCAATATGTGAGCAGCTTTCAAGCACACCCCAAAAAGGGGCAAAAATAGTTGAAAGAGAAGTTGTTGAAGTAATAACTCCGGGAACTATAGTTAACGAAGATTATCTTGATAATAAAAATAATAATTACCTTGCAGCAATATGCAAATATAAAAACTCAGTATCATTTTCACACGTAGATATATCAACAGGAGAATTTTTTGTAAACAGTTTTCCCTTTGAAGAAAAAGTATCTGAAGAAAATATCTTTCGCAAACTCCTGAAAATTGCTCCAAGTGAAATAATTATTCAGGAATCATTTATTGAAACAAATGATGAAATAAAAAAAATAATAGCAGAATGTGGCAATGCAATAATAAACAGGTATCCAGACTGGTATTTTAATTTTAACAATTCACTTGATATTCTAAAAAAACATTTTAATGTTGCAACGCTAAAAGGGTTTGGAATAGATGATAATTCCGCAGAAATAGTTGCTGCAGGAGTAATTATTGAATACCTGCGGGAAAATGCAGGCACATTACTATCCCATATAACAAATATCAAAAAAATCAATACAAATGATAATCTTGAACTTGATGGAAAAACAGTTAAAAACCTTGAAATAATACGCAATATGAACGATGGCTCTGTTAAAAATACATTGCTAAATATTATCGACTATACAAAAACTTCAATGGGCGGACGGTTGTTAAAGAAATGGATCCAAAACCCTTTAAAAAATTGCGATCTAATAAATGCCAGGCTTGATCTGGTGGATTTTTTTTATAAGAACCAGCTTTTGCTTACAAAAGTAAGAACACATCTTTCATCATTAAATGATATTGAACGTTTTACTTCCAGACTTGCCTTAAATAAAATCAATGCAAAAGATTTATTGGGAGTTAACATTACTTTAAAAGCTTTTTTAGATATTTCAAATACTATTTCGGAATACGACAGCAACAGACTCTTTCTTTTTTTTGCAGATAAACAAATATATGAAGAGATTTTATCAATTACAAAAAACCTCGATTCTGCTGTTTTTGAAGACCCACCTGTTACATTGGCTGATGGAAACCTTATAAAAGACGGGTATAACAAAGAGCTTGATAAACTGCGAAATTTAAGAGATAACAGCCAGGAAATACTTAATCAGTATATAGAAACAGAAAAAGAAAAATCCGGAATCCCCAATTTAAAAATAAGATATAACAAAATAATAGGTTATTTTCTTGAAATAACTAAATCTTATTTAGATAATATTCCATCGCACTTTATAAGAAGGCAATCCCTTGTGGGGAGCGAGCGCTACACAACAGAAAAACTTATTTCTCTTGAAACAGAACTTAACAGCGCTATGGAAAAAATAACAGTACTTGAAAAAGAACTTTTTGTTGAATTAAGGGATTCAATGAAAAAGCATATACCATTTTTACGAACTGTTGCGGAAAACCTGGCTGAAGTGGATTGTATACAGTCGTATACTTATGCTTCAACAGCTCGCGGATATACACGCCCCAAATTAAATGATGGCGAAGATATTGTAATAATAAATGGCAGACACCCTGTTGTTGAGGCAACACTTCCCCAGGGTGAATATATTCCAAACGATGTTATTCTTAATAAAAAAAAGTTTTTTGTAATTTTAACAGGCCCTAATATGGCAGGTAAATCAACATTTTTAAGGCAGACAGCGCTTATAGTTCTTATGGCGCAAACAGGGATATTTGTCCCTGCAGACAGCGCAGAAATAGGGCTTGTTGACAAAATTTTCTGCCGTGTAGGCTCATCTGATAACCTGGCAAGAGGAGAATCAACTTTTCTTACAGAAATGTCTGAAACCTCGTATATCCTAAGAAATGCCACAAAAGATAGCCTTTTGCTAATGGATGAAGTGGGGCGAGGAACAAGCACAAATGACGGCCTCTCTATTGCCAGAAGCATCTGCGAATATACTATTAAAAAAATCAAAGCAAAAACACTTTTTGCAACACACTACCATGAACTTGCCTATCTTGAACTTCCGGAAATTGAAAATCTTTCGATGAATGCTGTAGAAATGGAAGGAAAACTTATTTTTCTTAAAAAAATCATAAAAGGAGCTGCGAATAAATCCTATGGTATAAATGTTGCGGAAATCGCAGGAATACCATATAGCATAATAGCCAGAGCAGAAGAACTTCTTGAATTTTATGAAGAAAAAGCACAGGAAGCAGATGAAAAAAATCAAAAAACACTGAATACCACTAAAACCTCTCCCCAAAATGAGCTATTTAGCGAAGAACATATAATTTCAAAAGAAATCGCATCTATCGATATCAATAATACAACACCCATCGAAGCTTTAAAACATATAGAAAATTGGCAAAAAAAATTGAATTAAAAGATAAATTTCCCATGTTTATTCTATATGTTCCTGAATAGTATTTTTGATTTTTTCTTCCCTTTAAAGTGCTCTTTGTGTGGCACTATAATCAGAGTTAAAACCAACAACAAGTTATTCTGCAAAAGCTGTATGGAAGTTATTCCAGAAGTGTATTCAGACAATACAAACAGATGTCAGATTTGCAGCAGAGAGTTGATTTCTGAAATAGAAATATGCACGATTTGCAGAAAAAGAGAATATCATTTTACTCAAAACATATCATTATGGGATTATAATAATCATTGTATAAAAACAATCATCCACAACTATAAATTCAAAGATAAAAAGAAAATCGCACATTTTTTTGCCCATTCAATCTCTAAAATTTATAATACCACCGCAGATTTCAAGGATATTCCTGTAATTCCCGCTCCATGCAGCAGAAAAAGAATAAAAAAATATGGGTGGGATCACATGAAGTATTTATCAGCTATTCTGTCAAAAAAGTATTGTGTAAAAACTTTTAATGTTTTTACAAAGAAAAAAACCAAAGACCAAAAAGAGCTGGATTATGAAAAAAGACAAACAGCTCTTTTAAACCAAATTAAAGTATGTGGTAAAAATATATCAAAATGCCTTGAAATCAGTAATATAGCCATTTTTATTGATGATGTTTTCACTACAGGAGCAACATCTAATTATTGTTCAAAATTATTATTGGAGCATGACTTTAAAAAAGTTATTGTAATAACATTAGCTCTTGATTAAAAAATAATAGTTTGATATATTTTACTTAGATTCAATATTTTTGTGGTTAAAAAGAGTCGCGAAACGACTCTTTTTTTTGTAATGAGCAGTTAAAAACGCTAATATTATAGCGTAGAAAAAATGGATTTTGTAGAAAATATAAGCGAACATTATGACATTATATTACCAGTTGTAAACTCATGCGGTTTTGACGTAGTTGAAATAAGCTCAAAAAATCGCCTGGATGGGTTATATATCAATATAGTTTTATATTCCCCAAATGGAATATCATTAAGTGATTGTAGCAAAGTTCACAGAACTATACAGGGAAGGCTGGCAGCACACACAGGAAATAGAGAAGTTTTTATAGAAGTTTCATCACCAGGGGTAAACAGAAACTTAAAATCCGCAAATGAATTCAGTGTTTTTAAAGAAAAAACTGTAAAACTCCTTTTTGGTAATAGTACAGAGTGGGGTTTTTATAAAATAAAAGAGGCAGATAAAGAGGGTGTGCTTTTGGAGCCAGTTAAAAAAGATAATGATTCATTACAAAATAGTGATGAAATTAAAATACAATATTCGGAAATCCGTAAAGCAAAACTAGAGTCTTAAGTGGAGGGATTAAAATATGGCTTCTGATCTTTCTGAAGCAATAAGAATATTTGAACAGGAAAAAGGAATACCCAGAGACCTTGTGCTCAAAACAATAGAAGAATTTCTTATTGCAGCTTATAAAAAGAAATATGGAACAGCAGAAAATGTTATTATTAGATTTAATGATGAAGAAACAGAAGTAACTGTTTTTTCAAAAAAGAGAATTGTTGAAGATGATGATGTTAATGATGAAGTTCTCGAAATAGCATTGAATGATGCTATTGTATATAATTCTGAATCAGAAATAGGCGATGAACTTCTTATAGAAATAAACCCAAAAGATTTTGAAAGAACAGCAGTGCAGAGCGCCAAGCAAAGGGCAAAGCAAAAAATTAAAGAAATACAGAAAGATACGCTTTATTCAGAATTTGCTGAAAAAATAGGAGAAATGATCATTGGATATTACCAAAGAGAAAAAAATGGGAATATCTATGTAGATCTTGGAAAAATCGAAGGTATTTTGCCAAAAAGATTCCAATCACCAAGGGAAATTTACAGGCCAAATGACAGAATAAAAGCAATAATCCACGAAGTTGAAAAGCAGGATTCTGGATTAAACATAATATTATCAAGAACACATACAGATTTTGTGAAAAAACTCTTTGAGCTGGAAGTTCCTGAACTTTACGATAAAACAGTTGAAATATTTAAAATCGTCAGAGAACCCGGATATAGAACAAAAATGGCTATATATTCTCACCGTGAAGATGTAGATCCTGTTGGCGCGTGCGTTGGATTAAAAGGGGTAAGAATACAATCCATAGTCAAAGAGATGGAAGGGGAAAAAATCGATGTTTTAAAATACGATCCAGACCCAAGGGAATTTATAAAAAATGCTTTATCACCCGCAGAAGTAGAATCTGTAATTATTCTGGATGAAGCAAAAAGACAAGCCCTTGCAGTTGTTACAGATAACCAATTATCCCTGGCAATCGGAAAACAGGGATTAAATGTAAGACTTGCAAACAGACTTGTTGACTGGAACATTGATGTTAAAACAATTGAACAATTCCAGGAAATGGATATATCCGCAGAGACAAAAAAAGCAGTATCTGCCCTGTTTGGTGAAGAAGAATCTGATGAAAAGACCGAAGAGATAACAAGAATTGACGAATTGCCTGGAATTCCTGAAAGACTTGTTGAATTATTGCAGCAGCATGGTATAGAATTAATAGAAGCATTTTTATCGATTGATACTGATAAACTTGCAGCGCTGGGTGGAATAACACAACAGGATATTGAATCTATAAAAACAATTATAGATGAAAATGTTGAAATTGTTGAAGACAGCGATGACCAAAAGACCTCTGAGACTAAAACAGAAGCTTCAGATACTATATCTGAGGAAGAAGATGAAGACGACGACGAAGGCGAGGAAGAAGAGGGCGACGACGAAGAGGAAGAAGATATCGATGAAGATGATTTCTATGAATGTCCTGAGTGTGGTTCAAAAATAACAGCAGATATGTTGTTATGTCCAAATTGTGGTGTAGGGCTCAGTTTTGAAGAAGAAGATGAAGATGATAACGAAGGCGAAGATGATAAAGATAAAAATTAAGATTATTATATATAAGGTTTAGTAAAGTTTACTAAAAGTATATTTGTTCCGTGCAACAGGAGAAAAAAGTTTAGATGACTGAAGATCAGGAAAAGACAGAAAAACCGAAAATAGCTTTAATAAAACATAAAAAAAGCTCTCAGGATTCATCAGATGCTAATCGAAAATTTGAGCAAAATGACAAGCAGCCTGACAATAAAAAGAAAGTTGTTGTTGTGAAAAAAAAGGTTATTGTTGTTAAAAAATCAGGTAAAACCAAAGAGAGCCATGAAGATAGTAATATTGAGACACACGATTCGCAAATAGATAAAACTGTTGATGCACCAGCAAATATCTCACAGAAAACAATACAAGAACCAAAAGATAATCAATTACAAAAAGAAGAAAAACCTGTTTCAAGTACAAAAATTGACAAAGCAGAAAAAACAGAAACCAGCGCTGTACAGCCAAAAACCGATAAAATCTATAAAAGTAATAAACCAGGATTTTCTAAACACCCTAACCAATATCAAGGCCAGGATAACAAGAAAAGTCCTGCTTCAGAAAGTCCATCAAAATATTACAGAGCAAAAAAAGAATTTCCTTCATCTGCGATAGAAGATCAAAATCAACAAAACACCAGATTTTCCCAATCTCCAAAAGGAAATTTTAGAGATCAAAAACCAAGATATGGAAGCTCTCAATCTTCTCAGGGACAGGGACCCTCTTTTAGACCTTCTCAAAGGCCTTTTGGAAATAAATTTGGGGATAAAAAACCTGGAGGCCCTTCTCAATTTGGTTCTAAACCGCCTTCAAAATTTGCAGATAAAGATAAGCAATCGCGTTTCCCCGCGTCAAGAGGCGGCGCAGAAGATATAGAAAAAGAGATCGCTTCTGCAAAGTCCGGCGCTAAAAAAATATTTAAGGCAAAAAAGAAAACAACATATCAAAAAACAAAAAAAGATCAGGATATAGAAAAGAATTTTCAAATAAAGAAAAAAACAGTTCAAAAGGCAAACCCAATACCAAAAGAAATTGACATAATGGAAGTTATAACAGTTTCTGAGTTGGCAAAAAAAATGAATCTAAAAGCATCTGACCTTATATCAAGATTTATAGCTATGGGAATGATGGTTACAATAAACCAGCAGGTAGATGCTGAAACTGTTGAAATAGTTGCATCTGAATATGGCTGCAAAGTAAATATCGTATCGTTATACGATGAAACAATAGTTGAGTGCGATAAAGGCGATGACAGGGATATCATAGAAAGAGCCCCAATTGTTACAGTTATGGGCCATGTTGACCATGGTAAAACAAAACTTCTTGATGCAATAAGATCAACAGATAAGGCAGCATCAGAACATGGTGGTATTACACAGCATATTGGAGCATACAAAGTTACTACTAAAGGGAGAAGCATAGTTTTCCTGGATACACCAGGTCACGAAGCTTTTACACTTATGAGATCAAGAGGCGCGCAGATTACAGATATTGTAGTTCTTGTTGTTGCTGCAAATGATGGTGTAATGCCTCAAACACAAGAAGCAATAGATCATGCAAAAGCAGCAGAAGTTCCAATTATTGTTGCAGTCAATAAAGTTGACCTCCATGATGCCAATATTGACCGTGTAAAACAGCAGTTATCTAATTATGATCTTATACCGGAAGATTGGGGCGGAAGCACGATTTTCTGTGAAATTTCTGCTCTTAAAAAAACAGGTATAGAAAATCTCCTTGAAAATATTCTCATTCAGGCAGATGTGCTTGAGCTCACAGCAAATCCAAACTGCAGAGCAGAAGGAAAAATTCTTGAATCAAAAGTGGATCATGGAAGGGGAATTGTTGCAACAGTTATTATTGAACGCGGAACTCTTAATATAGGGGATGCTTTTATTGCAGGCACACATTCCGGAAAAGTAAGGGCGATTTTTAATGATAAGGGAGATAAAATTGATTTTGCTCCACCTGCAACTCCAGCTGAAATCCTTGGTTTTACAGGGATTCCCAATGCAGGCGACCCTTTTCAGGTAGTAGATAGTGAAAAAACAGCAAGACAAATTGAATCAAAACGGCAGGAACTTGAAAAAATTGGTTATGCAAAAAATGTTAAAAAAGTAACCCTTGATAACTTATATGATTCAATCAACGAAGGCGCAATTCAGGAACTTAAAATAATAATCAAGAGCGATGTGCACGGAAGCGGCGAGGCTCTTAAAAATGCGCTTGAGAGACTTTCAACTGCTGAAATAAAACTAAATGTTATACGCGCTTCTGCAGGAGCAATTGTAGAAAGTGATGTGACACTTGCAAGCGCATCAAATGCAATTATTGTAGGCTTTCATGTAAGACCTACTGCAAAAGCCCAAATTCTTGCTGAGCAGGAAAAAGTTGAAATAAGAAAATACAATATCATATATGATGCTGTTGAAAATATAAAAACAGCAATGGAAGGATTACTTGCTCCTGAACTCAAAGAAGAAGGAATAGGAACAGCTGAAGTAAAAGATATATTCAAAGTTCCAAAAATAGGTGTTATTGCCGGATGTTTTGTTACAAGCGGAAAAGTCAGACGCAGTGGAATGGCTCATCTCTATAGGGATGGTATTGAAATATATAGCGGGAAAATCTCTTCTCTTAAACGCTTTAAAGACGATGCCAAAGAAGTTGAAAAGAATTTTGAATGTGGTATAGGACTTGAAAACTATAATGATATTCGGGTCGGAGATATTATTGAAGTATATGAAATAAAAGAGATTCATAAAAAACTGGAAGGATAAATGGCTGAATTCAGACTTAGAAGAGCTGAAAAAATTATAAAAGAAGAGATAAGCATGTTAATACTTCATGATAAAATCAAAGATCCAAGAATTAATAAGCTTGTCCATATTTCAAATGTAAAAGTATCGCAGGATATGGGACATGCAAGAATTGCTATTTCCGGGTTTTGCAAAAAAAAAGATATATTGAAAACAGTAGAAGGTTTAAACAGCGCTGCGGGTTTTATACAGGGAGCAATTGGTAAAAAACTTAAAACAAGATTAACGCCAAAACTTAATTTTTATTTTGACGATTCAATAAAAGAGGGGTTTGAAATCAACAAATTGATAGAGGAAACTCTTTCTTGACAAAAACGGTTTCAGGTTTTTTCTCAATATATAAGCCATCAGGCATTTCAACTTATGATGTAATAAGAACAATAAAAAAGAAAACAAACATAAAAAAAATGGGGCATAGCGGCACACTTGACCCTTTTGCAGAGGGCTTGGTTGTAATTCTTGTTGGTCAAATGACGCGGCTTTTTGATTTTTTTTTACAATTACCCAAAACATATAGAGGCTTTGCTGAATTTGGCAAAAGAACAGATTCTCTCGATATTACAGGAAAAGTCATTGAAACAGCGCCATTGCCCGACATAACTACAATAAAAAAAAACATAGAGAGTTTTAAAGGCATTATTACACAACGCCCCCCTGCATATTCAGCTGTGCATGTAAATGGGGTTAGAGCCTATGAGCTTGCCAGAAAAGGTATAGAACCAGATATTAAAGAAAAAAACGTAACTATTTATTCAATAGATATAAATGATTTTCAAAATAATATCCTTGATTTTGAAGTAACCTGTTCTTCTGGCACATATATAAGGACAATTGCAGATGATCTTGCAAAAAAATGCAATTCAGCAGCTTATCTTGCAAAACTTATACGAAAATCAATTGGCAGATTTGTACTTGATAATGCTGTGGAAATCGATAAAATATCAATTGAACATTTAATTTCTCCCTTGGAAGGCTTAAATACTTTGGATATACCTGTTTTTTTTGTTGATGATGAAATTGCCAACAAAATAATCAAGGGTAAAAATCTTATAGTTGAAAATATCGCAGCCAATAATTATCCCAATAAAATCATCTCATTTTTCACAAAAAACAACAATTTTCTTGCTCTTGTTGATAATCAAAATTTGATGATGCAATACATATTTGTCTCTGCAAACAGGGATATTTCATGAAAATAATCAATTGGGAAGACTTTATAGATAAAAACTACTATATTAAAGAGCCATCAGGGGTAACCATTGGCACTTTTGACGGCCTTCACAAAGGGCATATCCATCTTTTAGGGAAATTATTTATTCCCGGAATAAAAGAAAAGGTAGTATTTACTTTTAAGGAAAATCCTGCGTGGTTTTTTAATAAAAAAAATTTCCTTGGCGATATATATACATTGCCCCAAAAAATCGATGTTTTTAAAAAGGCTGGAATATCCACAGTTGTACTAATTGACTTTTCCAGTGATTTTAGTAAACTAAAAGGTAAATATTTTATTTCTTGTATTATAGACCATTTAAATCTTGTAAAAATGGTTATAGGTGAAGATTTTAAATGTGGAAAAGATAATGATACAAGAGCAGGGAATTTTTTTGACTTATTTAAGCAAAGTCAGGTTGTACTGGAGATAGAAAAAAGAGAGTCGCTTAATGGTGTTCCCATAAGCAGTTCCCTTATAAGAGAATTTATAAATAAGGGTAAAATTGACCAGGCAGAAGAAATGCTTGAATTTGGATATACAGTTGATTTAAATAATCTTGATGTAAAGCAGGAAAATAACTGCTATTATATTTATAAAAATCATACCAGACAGGTTTTACCTGATAATGGCAGATATAATTTAAATCTATTAAAAGATAATATGGTTTCTGTAGAGGAAGTCATTATTGATAATATTTTTTTTAAATGGTTTAAAAAAGCAAAATAGTTAGTATTGATAAAGGAGAGAATAAAACATGCCTTTGACAAAAGAAGAAAAGCAGCAGGTAGTTACAAATTTTGGAGCAAGTGACAAAGATACAGGATCAACAGAAGTTCAAATTGCTTTAATAACAAAAAGAATAAACTTTTTGACTGAACATTTTAAACAACATAAAAAAGACCATAATTCCAGAAGAGGTCTTCTTAAGTTGGTTGGTCAACGAAGAAAACTGTTAAAATACCTCAAAAGAGTTAATCTTGAAAAATACAGAAATATTCTGGAACAACTTAACTTAAGAAAATAATAAAAAAGGATTTATAAATGCCTAAAATTACAATACCAATAGGTAACAAAGAATTAGTATTAGAAACAGGAAAAGTTGCAAAACAGGCAAGCGGCGCAATTATGGCAACTTACGAAGGTTCCGCAGTTCTGGCTACTGTATGTTATTCAGAAAACGAAATTGATGGTCTTGACTATGTTCCGCTTCAGGTAGAATACAATGAAAAATTTTACGCTGCAGGAAAAATCCCAGGGGGGTTTTTAAAAAGAGAAGGAAAAGCAAAAGATAAAGAAATACTTGTTTCCAGGCTTATAGACAGGCCCATGAGACCGTTGTTCCACAAAGAATTTAAAAGAGACATACAATTAATCCCAACTGTACTTTCCGCAGATCAGATAAATCCTCCGGATATTCTGGCAATAGTTGCATCATCAGCAGCAGTTGTTGTATCAGATATTCCATTTGAAGGGCCTGTTGGCTCAGTCAGAGTATGTTACATAGATAATGAATTTGTTATTAATCCCACTTTTCAGCAAATAGAAAAAAGCAAACTTGAAATCATTGTTGCTGGTACAGTTGATGGTATAACAATGGTAGAAGGTGCGGCTAACGAAGTTTCTGAAGAAATAATGTTGGAAGCAATAGAAAAGGCAAGCGTTATTATTAAACAAATATGTGAAGCGCAAAAAGAACTTGGAAAACTTGCAGGACAACCAAAAGCTCCTCTTAAAAAAGCTGTAGAAGACCTGCCTCATTACAAAGAAATTTGGGGCCATGCATTTGATCAGTATAAAGTAGCTTGTTTTCTTCCAAGTAAAATTGAACGCAATAAAGCAAAAGCAGTTGTGAAAAACAGTACATTAAAGCATTTTGAAGAAAAATATTCTGGAGAAGATTTTAAACTGGAAATTTTCAAAGTATTTGAAGATCTTGAATATAAAATATTAAGAGATGCAATCATTGAAGAAAATAAAAGATCTGACGGCAGAAAAAATGATGAGATAAGGGACATTTCATGTGAACTTGGAGTTCTTCAAAGAACACATGGTTCTGGTCTTTTTACAAGAGGGGAAACCCAGGCTCTTGTTGTTACAACACTTGGATCAGCAAACGATGAACAGATGTTTGATGATATAGATGGTGGCAAACGATTTACCAACTTTATGCTTCATTATAATTTCCCGCCATTTTGTGTTGGGGAAAAGGGAAGTTTATCTGTTGGACGAAGAGAAATAGGGCATGGACACCTTGCAATGAGATCTGTTGAAGCAATTATTCCGGAAAAAGATGTATTTCCTTATACTATGAGAGTTGTATCTGAAATACTTGAATCAAATGGGTCTTCTTCAATGGCAAGTGTTTGCGGAAGTACTCTTGCTCTTTTTGATGCAGGAGTTCCAATAAAGAACCCTGTGGCTGGAATTGCAATGGGACTTATTTCCCAAAATGATAAATTTGTAATACTAAGCGACATTCTTGGTGAAGAAGATCATTTTGGAGATATGGATTTTAAAGTTGCCGGAACAGAACAAGGTATAACCGGCTTTCAGATGGATATAAAAATTTCCAACGTTACCCCAGAGCTAATGAAAAAAGCATTGGAGCAGGCAAGAGTTGGAAGACTGCACATACTTGGAATTATGAAATCTGCCATGACTGCTGAAAATGGAAAAATTTCTGATTTTGCTCCTCAGATAATAACAATGACTGTAGATGCAGATAAAATAGGTACTGTTATTGGATCTGGCGGAAAAACAATTAAAGGGATCTCCGAAAAATCAGAAGCAAATGTAAATGTTGATGATAAAGGTAAAGTTACTATTTTTGGCAAGAATAAAGAAAGCGCGGAAAAAGCAAAAAATCTTATACTTTCACTCCTCGAAGAACCAGAAGTTGGAAAGATATATAACGGTATTGTTAAAAGAATAACTGAGTTTGGAGCATTTATCGAAATACTTCCAGGAAGAGAAGGTCTTTGCCATATTTCAAAACTTTCATTTGATAAAGTTAATACAGTATCAGAAGTTTTAAAAGAAGAGCAGGAATTTGTTGTAAAGCTGGTAGAAGTTGACAGAATGGGAAGAATCAATCTAAGTCATATTGATGCTATTAATCCAGAGCTTGCAAAGCAAAAAAGAGAACAGGCAAGAGAAGAAAGCGAAAGAGAAAATCCAGGCGGTGACAGAGAGCGACACCATAGAAGTTACTCAGACAGAGACAGAGATCGCGATAGAGGAGATAGGGACAGACATTCTGGCAGAAGACACACTAACAACAACAGGAGAGGTGGTTTTCACAGGAGAGATAATTGATTGGTTATACAGAGCTTGAATCAAAAGCCAGGCTAATTTATGACAAAGTTGAACATACAGAAGTTTGTTCAATAGGATTCTGGTTTTTGAATGGCTCTGTTGATGAAAATAACGAACAAAAAGGGTATGCTCACTTTATAGAGCATATCCTGTTTAAAGGGACAAAAAACAAAACAACTTCCGATATTGCCCGCTGTTTTGACAAAATTGGAAGCAACTTTAATGCATTTACAGAAAAAGAAACAACTTGTTTCTACTGCACTTTTCCTTCAAAACATACTGAGTATGCAATAAATCTTTTATCTGAAATTATATTTTCTCCCTTATTTGAAAAATCAGAAATAAAAAAAGAAAAAAATGTAATTATAAGTGAAATACAGGAATACGAAGAAATTCCTGATGAAAACAGTTATGACCTGTTTCTTAAAAAAATGTGGCATCCTTCTCCGCTTGGATATAAAATCACAGGTGAGATAAAAGATATAAAAAAAATCAAAAGAGATTCTCTTTTTGATTTCTATCTGGATAGATATGCGCCGGAAAAACTTATTATAGCAATTGCCGGATGCTTTGATATAAAAAAAATTACAGATCAATTAAATAAAACTCTTCCAGTAAAAAAGGGAAAAAGTAAGCAAAAGCCCTATGTCCCTGTCAGGATAAAACCAGAAAATAAATATAGTTTTGAATATCATTACACCCCTATAAAGCAAATTCATATTAATACAGGAATTGCCTTTCCAACCCCTATGGAAATGAAAACTTATTATATCTTTCTCTTTTTTAGCACTCTTGCAGGTGAGTCTATGAGTTCCAGATTATTTCAAAAACTAAGAGAAGAAAATGGACTCTGTTATTCAATTTATTCTTACAGGTCGATTTATACTTGCGCTTCAATGTGGAATATTTATGCAAACACAATGCCGGACATTTATCATGATTTTATTAAAAAACTTAATATTGAGCTTGCTAATTTTTTTATAGATAAATTTAATGATTCAGAAGTAGAAGATGCAAGAACACATCTTGAGGGCGGTCTTATTCTTTCGCAGGAAGACATGGAGTTAAGAATGAAGAGGCTGTCACGACATTATATTTTTAATGGGAAAAGTTATAACTTAGAGGAATCAATAGAGATGCTTAACAGTGTCTCGCTTAATGATATTTATGATTTTGTAAGTAAAAATTTTATAAATAGAAAGTTTAATACACTTATTTATGGAGATACCAAAAAAATCAATTGCGAAAAATATGATATAATAATAAAAGGATAAGATTGTGCAGAGTAGTGTTATAATTAAATGTTTTTGCAACAATAGCAAATATTTACCTTTCTATGCATCAAAAGGGGCATCAGGGGCAGATATTTTTGCAGATATCGAAAAAGATGAATTATTAAAGCCTGGTGAAAGAAAAGCAATTTCTTCAGGATTAAAAATTGAAATACCAGAAGGGTATGAAGCTCAAATAAGACCAAGATCTGGCCTTGCATTAAAATATGGCATTACAGTTTTAAACACTCCAGGCACAATTGATTCTGATTACAGAGGCGAAGTAAAGGTAATTATGATAAACTTGGGTACAGAAGACTTTATAATCAAGCAGGGGGACAGAATAGCGCAAATGATAATTGCACCTGTAACAAGAGCTGATTTTAGGTTAGAATCAAATTTAAATAATACAGAAAGAGGCGAAGGCGGTTTTGGTTCAACAGGGTCTTGAGTTCACAACTTATAACAGCCAATTTGTAAAAAAATGATAAAAAGTATACCTATCTACTATAAATATATCTCAAAAGAATTACTTATATCATTTGTTGCTTGTTTTATCCTCTTTTTCTTTCTTTTTTTCGCAAATCAAATACTTTATCTTGCTGAACGAATTCTTTCAGCAAGAATACCGTTAATAGATGTAGTATTATTGCTGGTTTATTTTATGCCTAATATGATTTCTCTTGCTTTTCCTTTTGCTGCTCTTGTAAGCTCTCTTATGGCTGTTGCAAGACTTTCTTCTGATAATGAAATATTATCAATGCAATGTTCAGGCATTAGCCATAAACAAATATTTTTACCTGTTTTTATACTTGGAGCATTTCTGGCAACATCATCTTTTATAATAAATGACTATTTCCTGCCTGCAGGAACAATAGAGTATAATAAACTTTTAAGAAGGCTTATCCACGCTCACCCAGAACTTGAAATAGAATCATTTTCCGCGAAAAGATATATTGATACAGTTCTTATTACAGGAGAAGTCAGTGGTAGATATATAGATAGTATAGTTATTATTGATACAACAACAGATGGAAATAAGAGATTTATTATAGCAGATAATGTTGTTTTGGAAGATGATAAAGATGGACGAGGTGTTATATCATTCTCTCTTTCAGATGTTTTTAGCCATTTTTCAGATCAAAAAAAAGAATATGATTACAGCTATTTTACAGCAGATAAAATGATTTATAATATATTATTAAGCGACATAACCTTTGCTTTAAGAAATCCAGGGCCGCGTGAAATGAGTTCTTATGATGTTTATAGAGCAATAAGAGAAAAAGAAAAAAGGCTGTATGAAGACCACATCAATTTACTTTATGCAAATGATATAAACTATATGGATTTTTCAGGCAATTTTATTGAATTATCATCTACAAATATTACCTCTGGGCGAAAAAGTAGCCTCAATAATGAAATGATCCGCTCTTTTAATAATTATGTGCGATTAAACGAAGAAGTGCCTTTTGACAGGACTCTTCAAATATTCAGACTTGAATTCCACAGAAAATTCGCGTTACCTGCTGCATGTATCCTTTTTATATTTCTGTCATATCCTATTGGACTCTTTTTTACAAGAAGAAGCGGAAGATCTATGGGATTTGGAGTAGGTTTAATTATCTCTCTTATATACTGGTGTATTATGTTTGCAGGAACAACTCTTGGCGTACGAGCCAATGTTACGCCGCTTATTGCAATGTGGCTTCCGAATTTTGCAATAATAATAGGGGCGGCAATACTTTTTTTAGTGAGATTTATAAAATGACTATAATTTATCGCATGGTTATAAAATCATTTATTACTACTTTTATTACCTCTGTATTATTATTCATGATGATTGTGCAATTGCTGGATATCTTTGGCAATTTATGGCGTTACATTAATAATAATGTTCCGTTTTTATCCATACTGGAAGTTGCTCTTCTATATACCCCAAGATGTATTTTTTATGCACTTCCTATCGCAACCCTTTTTTCTGTTTCTTTTACACTTGGTTCGATGTTTGCAAAAAATGAACTTATTGCGATATTTGGTTCAGGGGTTTCAATTTATAGGCTTGCGTTGCCTTTAATTATTTGCGGATTTATTATAAGTATTTTTACATTTATATTTCATGAAAGTGTTGTTACTACCACATTTCATAAAAAAAATGAACTTACTGCAAGACTTCTCAGAACAGAGATAAATTTCAGTAATGACAATATAACAGTTATGAACAGCGACAGAGACATTATTTATAATGTTGATTTCTATAACGATGCCACCCAAACACTTAATAACTTAATGTTGCTGGACAGAACAGAAAACAGGAATATTCCGACAAGAATTGATTGCAGGCAAGCAGTATGGGATGCAGAATCCCATAAATGGATTTTAATAGATTGCAGAAGATATTTTTTTGATCAGAATGAAAATAAATATAAGCTTGAAACTTTTCGAATAATAGAAGACCCAAAATTTAATCTCATTCCTTCAACTTTCAGAAGGGTTGTGAATAATATTGATGAGATGAATTTTCGTGAAGCTTCCAACTGGATAGAGAGTCTAAGAAGAGCAGGCCTTCCATACAGAAATCAACTTATTGAATATCACAAGAGGTTCTCTTTTCCGCTAACGTCTTTAATTGTTGCAATACTTGCATCGTCAGTAGGTGGAAGTTTTAGAAAAAATATTTTAATAATGAGTTTTCTTACAAGCCTTTTACTTGCAGCAGGTTATTATATAATGCAGATGGTATTGAGCCTTTTGGCAAGATTTGGTTATGTGCCGCCACTTGCAGGCGCTTGGGGAGCTTTTATATTTTTCCTTTTCTTTAGTATTGTTTTACTAAGATATGCAAAAACATAATCTTTTACAGATATTTTATCACTAATACGCAATTATGTGGCTGGTGCTGTGGTTGTTGTTGCTATGCTGGGAAAGGTAGTATAGCTGGAGCATATATTTATGGAACCAAATATTGGAGTAAATTAATTGAAATGAATTTTAAAATAATAAAGTCAGACAGCAGTAGTAAAGCAAGAATCACAGAATTTATCCTGCCTCATGGAAAAGTATCAACCCCAATATTCATGCCTGTTGGAACAAATGGCTCTGTAAAAGCTGTAAAGCATAAGACACTTTCCGATTACGGAGTAGATTTGATTTTAAGCAATACTTATCATCTTTATTTGCGGCCTGGTTCTGACATTATAAAGCAAGCAGGAGGGCTCCATAATTTTATTTCGTGGCAGCAAAATATTCTTACAGATTCTGGAGGATTTCAGATATTTTCTCTTGCTCCATTCCGAAAAATAACAAATGATGGAATAAAATTCAGATCGCATATTGATGGTTCATATCATACTTTAACACCAGAAGATGTTGTAGAGCTTCAACGGGTTTTCAAAAGCGATATTCTTATGCCACTTGATGTATGCAGCGCTCATGGTACAGAATATAAAAAAGCGATTGGCGCAATGAAAATTACACACAAATGGGCAGAGCGCAGTATAGAATATTGGAAGAAATACAGAGAAGAGTGGGGCGGGCAGTTGTTTGGAATCATACAGGGAAACTTTTATAAAGATTTAAGAAAAGAGAGCGCAGAATATATATGCAGCCTTGATTTCCCCGGGATAGCAATAGGAGGATTATCTGTAGGCGAGTCTTTTGATGTATTCAAAGAATTTCTTGAATATACATCAGAATTTATTGATAACAGCAAACCCCATTATCTTATGGGAATAGGAACACCAGAATATATAATCGAAGCAGTTGAAAATGGAATCGATATGTTTGATTGTGTATATCCTACCAGAATTGCAAGAAATGGCACTCTGTTTACACGAAATGGCAAAATCACAATAAAAAAAGAAAGTTTTGCAAATGATTTCAACCCTATAGACGAAAAATGCAAATGCTTTGCATGTCTTAATTATTCAAGAGCATTTATAAGGCATCTTTTTAAAGCAAATGAAATACTTGGCCCAATGCTCGCTACAGAACATAATCTTACATTCATAAGAGATCTTATTTCAGAAATAAAATCAAATATAGAATCCAATACATTTATGGATTTTAAAAAAAGATTTTTGGGTGATTATGGAAACAACTGATAATACCTCTAAAAAGAGTTCTGTATCTGCTATATTGGTGATGCTCTGTACCTTTATCTCAAGAATTTTGGGATTTGCAAAAATAGCTGTAATCGGAGCTTTTTTTGGAGCAACAAAACACGCAGATGTTCTTAATGCTGTTTTTTCAATACCCAATAACTTAAGGAAACTTATGGCAGAAGGGGCTTTATCTTCTGCTTTTATACCTGTTTTATCCGAATCTCTTGTAAAAGAAAAAGATAAAGCAGTTACAAAAACAATTGTCAGAAATATAATTACATTTCAGGTAATTATAATTGTGCCTCTATGTATACTTTCAATATTTTTTGCAGATTTTTTAATAAACAAAGTTTTTTTTGAATTTGCAGATCCATATCTTAATTCGCTTGCAGTAGACCTTTTTAGATGGATTATAAGTTATCTTCTTTTAATAAGCATAAGCGCTGCAGTAATGGCAGTTCATAATTCACATGGTTATTTTTTTATACCTGCGATTACCCCCATTCTTTTTTCAATTACTGTAATTTCAGGAATTGTATTTTTTTACAAATATCTGGGGATTTTTTCAATGGTAATAGGGGTGCTTTCCGGCGGGCTCTTGCAGGTGATTTTCCAGCTTCCACTGTTTTTTAAAAATGGGTATGATCTTAAACCCAGCTTTAATTTTAATAACCACTATTTTAAAAAAATAATGAAAAACTGGTTTCCGGTAGTTGCAACAGCATCAATATTTGCCATAAATTCCCAAATTGCCATTAGATTCGCATCCGGGCTGGAAACAGGAAGTTCTTCCGCGTTAAGTTATGCGATAGTGTTTTGGCAGTTCCCTTTTGGCGTTTTTTCCGCCTCCATTACGACAGTGTTTTTTCCAAAAATGAGCCGTCTTTCAGCATCTAATATGACTAACGAACTTCTTAAAACAGTAAATACAGGGGTAATACATCTTTATTCACTTCTGCTCCCTTCAGGTATTTTTATGTTCGTTATGGGAAATGAGATAATATCGATCGCAATGCAAAGAGGGTCTTTTATTGCGGAAAATACACATCTTACTGCATTTGTACTAAAAGGTTATGCTGCGGGGATTTTTACAGCAGGTTTTGTAAATTTTCTCCAAAGATTCTATTATTCTACACATAATTACAAAAAACCTTTTATTTTTGCTGCAATTATCTGTATAATAGATGTAGTGTTTTCAATAATTTTAAAACAGACATTCCTTAGAGTAGGTGGTCTTGCTATTGCCAATACAATTGCTTTTTCTGTAGGAGCTATAATAATGTTTGTGGATATTAAAAAAACCTATCCATTATATGATTTAAAGCTCTTTTTTAAGCAAACAGGTAAAATAACTCTTGCATTAGTTATTCCATCAGTTTTTGTAATATTTTTCCGAACATATTATGATAGCTTATGGATTATGGGATTAAGTATAAAATTACTTGCTTATTTTTTGCTCACAACACTGGTTTTTATAGTATTAGTGCTATTTTTCTATAAAATATTCAAAATAGATTTTATCTTTTTTTCTAAAAAAAGGAGCGCAACATGAAATTAGATAAGTTATTTTTACTCATCTGTTTTACTTTTTTTTCTGCTACTCTTTGTTTTTCCGAAGATACAGAACCATCAGAAACCAGCGCTTCATTGAGAAGAGAAAGAGAGAGGACACTTGCTTTTGGGCTTAATACAGAAGTATCTGGCCTGATTCGGGAGTTTATTACAGACAGAGATTTATCCTACAATGACCATCTTTTAAGCCTTTTTGAAACCACAACAAGTGATCAGATCAGAAGAGATATTATTGAGTTGTACACAGTTGCTAATTCAATTAATTTAAAAAATCAGGTAATTGAAGCAATCAAAAACAGGGATTATGAACCCAGAAGCGTAATAGTTGCAAGTATACGTTATATTGCTGAGATAAACGCTGTTGAAGAATATTATGAGATTTTTCTTGAGCTTTTAGACGATAGACAAAGAGAAATCAGACTTGAATCAGTAAAAGCATTAACAGCTACAGGTAATAGAAAATTTTCAAAACCACTTATGCAGATGTATGATATAGAAGATGAGACCTCGGTTAGATTGCAGATACTTCTTGATCTTGGAAAACTTGAAGACCCTGATACTGCAGAATTTCTAAAAGAGATAGCGTTTGATAGAGATCAGGAAAGAATATACAGACAATATGCAATACATTCACTTGGATATTTAAGAGATGAAGAAATTTTTAATGACCTTGTGGCTGCATTCAAAGAAGATGACCCTTTTATAAGAACACATGCTCTTGCAGCTGTTGCAAAATATGATAAAAAAGAAGCAAATACCATTATTTTTGAGGGAATGAGAGATGAAAACTGGCGGATCAGAAGGCAAGCTGTAGTTGCTGCAGGAGAGAGAAAAAGCGAAGAGTTTGTTCAGATACTTATTTTCAGATCAGAGAGAGATCCTGTTGAAGATGTAAGAGTTGCTTCTCTTACTGCTCTTGCAGAAATAGGTGGAGAAGAAGCATTTGATTTTATAAGAAGAGTAGCAGAGGAACAAAGAGGAAGTGTAAGACTCAGGCTCCACGCTTTTACACTGGCAATAAATAATGATACTGGAAATTCACTTGTAATGATCGAAACTCTTTTGCAAAGAGAATCTGCTGCTGCTAATCAAAGATTTTTTGAAAGCCTTGCCAGTGAACTTTGCAAAGTAGAATACCCAGGACTTGCCCCTTTTTTTGAAAGAATGCTTGACAGCAGTTCGGTTGTTGCAAGAATAGCAGGGCTTAGAGGAATTCGGCTTAACAAAATAAGTCGTCTAAAAGATAGAGTCCAGGCAATGGCAGAAGACCAAAGACAGGCTTCTGCAGTAAGAACTAATGCTCTCGCAACCCTGGAAGTTCTTCAAGGAATTTAGTTCTTACCTCGTAAATTGCGGTGGAAGGCCTCTGCGTTCAGTTAGCTTTAGTATTGCATTGATTCTCTCAAGAGGGGAGATATATTCCCAAAATCTTATACTTACTGTCTGCTGTTTTTCGGTCATTATAGTAATATCCTGGTCCAAAGGATTTTCAATTTCTCTATCCCCAATTGTAGGGAAAAACTCTGATTTTATTGGAGTAAAAATATATTTGTCACCATCAAATTTTAAACTCGCAATAGCTCCTGGCATCTTATAAAGAAAAATAAGATATGAAGAATTGCTTCCGCCTATAGATTTAACAGTTCCTCTTTTAAAGCCATGTATGTTTCTGCTGGTTCCTACAATAAGATCGTTCTGACCAGCAACTTTCATAATAATAGGTCTTCTGTTGCCGTCATCTGACTTGCAGCCATCTTTATCAATATCGCTACGTACGATTTTATAGGACTCCCTAACCGAAGCTCCGGAAAAATATCTTATAATCAGAATAAAAACAATAATTGTAAATAAAATAATTAATAATATAAATAATATAAAAGCATTATTTTGAGCTGCAAAACTATCCAAAATAGAACTTCTGGCAGATGTTTCAGCTCTATCTGCTTCGGTTCCTGGTATTTCTGCAGCAGGTGTTTCAACTGCTGTTGCAGGCAAACTCCTTCTTTCTTCAGTTGGAACATTATTTGCATCAGGGGTAAAAACTCTGGCGTTATCAATAAAGTCAAATATACTTGGTTCAACAAATCCGTTAGCAACAACCGCATCTTGCTGCCCGGTTACGCCAATGGTTCCGGATATTCTGGGCGCTTCTGCTGATGGGTCATCCGGTAATCTTATAATAGTTATTTTCCAGTCAGTTTTTCTTAGCTCTTCGACCTCTATTTGAAGAAGATTAGCCCCTGTTACAGGGTCTATAACTAATTGGTATGGAGAGCCAGGTGGCGGGTTATGAATGCCATCAGTTAAAATCACAATTTCACGGCTTTGATCATAACTTGGAACCCTTGAAATATAATCTCTAAGATATTTAAAAGCCGAGATAACATCTGTATGTCTTCCAAATGGATGTAATAAAAAAAGATTATTTATTACAAATTCAATATCATCTATGGTATTGATCTGTCTTGAAAGAATAAAAGAAGGGGTCGCATCAAAAGTTAAAAGGTGCAATGTATCGCCAAATTTTAAGTGGTCAGAAATAATATCTCTTATAATATAATTTAGAAGATCATTATAAATAGGAAACACACTTGCAGATGTATCAAGCATTATAACCATATCAACTGGGGTTGCTTCTATTTGTGAGGGAATAATTAAAAATAGCCCCACAAGTAATAAAATCAGCATTAAAAAATTCTTCTTCATTTTTAAGATAACCCTTTATAATTAGCTTTATATAAGTTCTGTTTTTGTTATTTTTTTAACAGTATAATTATAATTTCGATCATTTATTGTAAAATTCAGATTTTCATTAACCTTTGCATTTAATAACGCACTCCCAAAAGGGGCCATGTAAGAAATAATATTATTCTCTGGAGAAGATTCCCATGGGCCTAGTATTGTGTATGTTTCTTTGGCTTTTGCATCGTTATTAAACAGTATAGCTTTTGTGCCAAAAGAAATTTTACCTGTATTTACTGTTGAAGGATCAAACACATAACACTTTTCTATGTCTTCTTTTAGTTTTCCTACTGTTGCGTTAAGTATTTCCTGTTTCTCCTTGCCAGCTTTATATTCTGCATTTTCGCGAAGGTCTCCAAGGGCAATTGCTGCTCCTATTTCTTTTGAGTTATTCGGAATCTCTACTTCAAGAATATGTTTAAGTTCTTTTTTCTTATTTTCAAGACTTATTGCTGTAACAATAAGACCGCGTGATACAATATCGATTTCTTCTTCGATCCCTATAAATTTAATATCAGGATGGATATCTTTAATCTTCTTCTTGATTTCAATCTTTATTGCAGGATCAACCCCTTTTGTATCATCTATAAGAGAAATCATTCTTATAATTATGTTTTTATCTGCGTTTAAGATAAATTTTTCAAGCCTTTTATCTTTAAACAAATAATTATTAAGTTGCTTATTAATCTTTTTATTATTACTTACATTTCTTTTATTAACAATTTCCCTGTATGTAATATCAAGGAGGTAGATCGCATTAACAAGAATTTTTTCTTCACCAGGCGATGCTTTTTCAAAAATAGCATATTCTTCAACATGCTTTAAAATCCAGATAAAACTTTCGCGGTACTCTTTATAATTTTCATATATTGTTTTTACAAGCTCTGTTACTTTATCCTTATAATCCTCTGCAATCAAGGCATCGATAACGCTTCTGTTGAGGTATTGAGGGAATATCTGAAGATATATCGTAGACCAGTTTTTATCATATTTTTTTACTTTATCAAGGAAAAGTTTTTTAAGATCAGAATCTGCGATTTTTGTGAACAATACAGGGATATCACTCAAATTTTTAATAAAATCATTGAATTTTACACTGATTCCCGGATTAAGATGAGGGAATTTTGAAACAATCTGATCAACAAGAAGATAACTGCAAATAATAAATTCATTTGGAGAACTATAAGATTTAAGGTAATTTGTAAAGTATTGAAACATTTCCGGAAAATAATCTGATTCAATAGAAACTTCATCCACAAAATCAAGAAGAGTTTTTAATTTATCAAAAAAACCTGCTTCTGCCTTAAAATTATTATAGGCTTTTTCTTCAAAAGTAATTGGCTTATCTCTTACAACAAAAAAATCTGCCTTATCCGGAAGGTTCCCAAAATCTGTATTTGTTTTAAGAATTTTTCTTGCCTCATTGCTCCATGATGTCCATTCGCCGGCTGTAAGTATACTTGGGACAAGTTCGCTTTTGATTCTTTTTATATCAGCAGAATTACCAAAACTTTTTATAATTGTTTTAAGAGTCCAGGGAGTATCGCCTTTAATCATCTTCCTTAGGTCTTCTTTTTTCTTTGTGCTTTTATAAACCCAAAAATGCTCTTTTCCAAGCATTGTAAGGGCATTAACAGCCATTTTAAGAGACATTGGATGTTTCTTCTTTTTTATGAAATCAATTACAACATTATCACCTTTAATATCTGTAATTTTTCCTATTCCCCATGACCTGTGAAATACAAAATTATTTATTTCAAAAGAGATATGCTTTTCAAAATCAGCAATTGCTTCGTGAATATTTCTCCACTTTTGGGAAAGGTTTGAAATTTTTATATACTCTTCAACCTGACTATGATAACTGTACTTCTGGGTAAAACAGAATATTATTTCGCTTCTCATCTCGTTATTCGCAGGTTCAAGAACAAGTATATGTTTTAAAATATCTATTGCATAATTCCAGTTTTCTCTTTTTTTATAATGTTCATAAAGCTCCTCAAGAAGCTGGCAAGCTCTTTCTTCGCCTATGGTTTTTGTTACTTTTTTAGCTAAATGATAAAAGAAGTCGATTTCATCAGGGCAATAATCAATAAGTTTTGTCCATAACTCTTTTACAGCAGAAAATTGCTTCTTATTTGCGTATCTGTGGATAGCCTTTTTATAATAATCTATAGCTTTTTCTTTACTGCCCTCTGTTTCATGTTTTTCCGCAAGATGCTTTATAATTTCAGTCTCATCGTAATCAACTTTTATAAGCCTTTCCCATACCTCGATTTTTTTATCATTTTCACCTTCATTTTCATAACATTCAGCAAGCATCCTCAGGGCAACTTTATTTTCACCATAGTCGAGAATTCTTTCGCAAAGATATTCAACAATATTCCACTTGTGATTATCAGAAAAAATATTAATTAGAACTATAAGGTTTGAATCATCAATAATATGTTTCGAAAGTGAAAGAATGCCTGAAATATAGAGCCCAATAATACTGTTTTTTGAATGAACTAAATGTTCTTCACACAGTTTAAGCACTTCCTGCAAAGACTCATCATCGCCTGAATCTTTTATAAGGTGGTTAAGATCTTTAAAATTATTAATTGTATAACTTTTTATTGTCGCGCGTGTCCATTTTTCTTCATTAAGCATCTGACCAATTTTTTCAAGCAAGTTCGAACTCATTTTTTTCTCCAGAAATTTATTGTATAAGAAAATATTTTCATAACATCCTTTTAGTTTGAGTAAAGCTCATATACAGAAGGATTAACTTTATTCATTTTTCTCAAGACATCTTCAATCCTGTCTTTACTGTCATTTGTACTTATATAATAATCAATAAGCCAAAAATATCTATTTAAGAGCCTTGGAACAGTAATCGCTCTATTTTCCACATCTTCATCATACTGATGCTCAAGAGCGCTTATTGACTGCTTAAGTTTTCCAAGCTCAAGTACTTTTAGTTCTCTTTTTACATTAAAAACACCATATAACACTCCGTAAATCGGAATCCATTCATTTAAAAGCTTATCATCAAATCCAAGCGATTTTACTCTACCAATAAGTTTTTTTATAAGAAGCGACTCAAGAGAGTAGAGGTCAATGCTTTGCGGATCAATAAAGAAAGCTTCTCTAAAAAATATTTTTGATGCTTTAACTTCGTTAATAAATGCATAACAATCTGCAATTTCTGCCATAAGCTCTGCATCTTCGTGCTTTGCCTGCATTACTATTTCAAGATATTCAAGAGCGCGGCAGTAATCACCTAAATTTTTATGACACAATCCGATTTTTATTATTATTTCGTGGTCATCTGCCCCATTTTCGTATAACTGATTAAAATGATGAAGTGCCTGGTTAAAAACCCAGAATTTTATAGCATAAATCGTAAGCTCATCATCTGTTATATCGAATTTTCCCGAAAAAGCAATAAAAGCTTTCCATTGCCGGAAAAGGTAGCAACCCCGCTCATAATGGCCTTCAACAGTCTGAAAACGCATTTTTCTTTCAATCCAGAAGTTGACAAACTTAAGTCCATTTATTATAAGTTTATCATTAAAATCTATTGAAAGAGCTTTCTCTATATCTGTTTTAGCTTTTTCAAAATCACCATTTTTTAAACTTTCTCTAGCTACTTGCAATAGTGATGCAATACTCTCTTTTACACCAGCAATACTTTTATCCATATTAATCCATTTTCATTATACTTATTTGAGTAAACATAGTCAATTGAGCTGTATTTTAATTGCTTTAATAACAACAATTTGATAAGTTTTTAGCTATGCTAGAGAGAAAAATACAAATTTCTGCCTCGATTTTAGGGGCAAATCTAAGTAATGTTGAAAAAGCACTCAGACTGTGCGAAGAGTCTCAGGTGGATGCAATCCATATTGATGTAATGGACGGTCACTTTGTCCCCCAGCTTACATTCGGAAATAAATTTTTAGCAGATCTCAAAAAAATAACTAAACTGCCAACCGATGTCCACCTTATGATCAATAATCCTGACCGTTTTATTAATGACTATCTTAAAGCAGGCGCTGATTGGATAACAATCCACATGGAAGCTGATACCCATGTGAACAGAACACTGCACTCAATAAAAGATGGTGGCGCAAGAGCAGGGATATCCATTGTCCCTTCCACGCCTGTAGCAGCTCTTTCTGAAGTAATCGATATTGTGGATTTTGTCCTGGTTATGACAGTAAATCCTGGTTTTTACGGGCAAAAAATTATCCCCTCTGCCATAAGAAAAATTGGGGAATTGGATGTTATACGAAAAGCAAAAAACCTTCCGTTTGAAATTTTTGTTGATGGCGGCGTTAGCAGCAAAATATCCGGAGAGCTTATAAGACTAGGGGCAGACCTTCTGGTAACTGCTTCTGCTTTTTTTAATGCTGATGATCCTAAAAAAGAGGTTGCGCTAATCAGAAGTGGAACATAAAATGAGTAAAAATTTTAAAAAAGCAGAAAAAAAGTTTAAACAGGGAAAATATTCAGATGTAATAAGGTACCTTGAGCCCGAAGTTTTTAAACACAGGGAGAATGAACGCTTTTATTACTATCTGGGTATATCATGCCTTTTTCTCGGCGATTTTGGCGGAGCAAATTCTTATTTAAGACGAGCGCTTCAAATCAAGCCAGATTCCAGTCAAATGCTTGGGCTTGCAGTTGTTCATCTAAAGCATGGCAACCCTTCCGAAGCAATAAGAATATGGCTTGATATACTTGATAAGGACCCTGAAAATAAATATGCGCGAAGGTCTCTTGATATTTTAAGAAAATCAGAAACCCTTGAAAAAATTCCCGAAGATTTTCTTGCAAAAAATATCAACAAGTTTTTGCCCCATTTTGATAACACGAAGTTTTATAACCTTAGCCGCTATGCAATTTTAACTGTTTCTGCCCTTATAATTTTAACAACTCTTTTTTTTGGATCAATATCCCTTATAAGAAATATACATAGTTCAAGAGACCCTTTTCCGGAACTTACAATAAGCAGGAATCTAAGTGATATCGTTACATCAGGAGATTTTTTGATCGAACTCCAGCCCAGGGAAATAGTTACATTATTTGAACAGGCAAAATTACACTTCATTAATAATAGAGATAATGACGCAAGGATAAATATAAACACGCTTCTTAATTCCAATGCATCTGAATCTGTAAAAGACAGCGCCCGACTGCTTGACAGTTACCTTAGGTCCCCAGATGCCAGACATTTCAGAAACACTATAACTTACAGAATGATAGCTGAACGCCCATATCTATATCATAACTGTTATGTAAGATGGTCAGGAAGAATAGCAAACATACAGGTATTCGAAGACAGCTTTTCCTGTGATTTTCTTATTGGGTATCATACAGGAAGAATAGTTGAAGGGATAGTAAATCTCACAATAGATTTTCCGGTTGTTCTTGATGAACACTTTTCCTATGAAATCATAGGAAGACTCAAAACCGATGGCCCCCATCTTACCGTAGAAGTTTTATCGCTCAGGAACTTTTAAATGAGAGCTGTTATCCAAAGAGTTTTTAATGCATCTGTAAAAGTAGAAAATAAAATCATAGGAAAAATAGAAAAGGGAATCGTTGTTTTTCTTGGTGTACACACTGATGATACAGAGCAGGATTGTAATTATATTGCTGATAAAATATTAAATCTTAGGATATTCAACGACGCAGAAGATAAAATGAATCTTTCAGTTTCTGATATAAAAGGGGAAGTGCTGGTCATATCCCAGTTTACACTTTACGGAGATGCAAGAAAAGGCCGCCGGCCTTCTTTTAATGAAGCAGCCCCTCCGGAAAAAGGGAATAATTATTATCAAAAAGTTGTAGAGATAATCAAAAAAAGCAGCCTCAAAACAGAAACAGGGGAGTTTGGCGCTTTAATGGAAATAGAGTATATAAATGATGGCCCTGTCACAATTATTATGGATTCATTTAAACAATTTTGAGTCCATTTTCTTTTACTACTTCCTGGCGTTCTTTGCGGTTCTTAGTGCCTTTTACTACTTCCTGGCGTTCTTTGCGGTTCTTAGTGCCTTTGCGTGAAAAAATGGGTTGCCAGTAAAAAACTAATCAACATTTTCCTGAAAATCCAGAAAACTGTACGGAATATTGGAAACAGTAATATAGATTTCATGCCTGTAGAAATTAAGCACATGAGAGTCAACTTTTTGTGAATAGATAAAAAAAATTCTGCTCTCCTCAAGCATTTCTCTGTTAAATCTTCTGCTTTCTTGCCCCAAATTTAAAAGAAACATAGCTTGATTAAGAAAAATATTTTCAGCTTCTCTTTTATCAAGCAGAACTGTTTTTTCCATTATCTTTTTTCTTAAAAGCGAGCTTCTGAAATTAGCAATATTATTACATATTTTAATAAAAGATTCTCTGGACTCCTGAAAAGATTGTTCATCATTAAAAAGATTATCGAGCATAAGGTAAAGGATAAACTCCTTTTCATTCACATTATCGCCCCGCTGATAATACATCAAATCAAGAAGAGAAGAGAAATTTCTGTCTCTTCGCCTTGCAATATAGTGTACTGCCCTTATTCTCTCTTCAAAACCCACAGCATTAAAATAATCAAATATTATTGCATTATCCCTGCTGCTACTGCGTTCAAGCCAATTAGCGCGCTCAATTTCCATATCTTGTGGAAAAGTATCCTGCGCATTTACTTCCTGTAGATAAATAAAAAATATTCCAAAAATCAAAAAGATTTTTATCAGCATTAATTTCATTATATGAAGAGTTATTGACCTGGTAAAGTAAATCATGCAAAATTATTGAAGTAATATGCTAATAGTGGTTGTTGTTACCTTATGAAGGAGAAAATTTATACATGGCAAAGAAATTAGAAAATCAAATACCTGAAATAAAAAATAATGATTCTGAAAGGCAAAAAGCTCTGGAAGCTGCAAAACTTCAGATCGAAAAGCAGTTTGGAAAAGGTTCTCTTATGAAACTTGGAGAAAAACCCATAAGCAATAATTTTCAGGTAATACCTTCTGGGGCAATAACGCTGGATGCTGCGCTTGGGATTGGCGGCTACCCTAAAGGCCGAATCATAGAGATTTTCGGCCCAGAGTCTTCCGGAAAAACAACTATTGCTCTTCATGCAATTGCTGAGTCTCAAAAACAAGGGGGAGTAGCTGCTTTTATTGACGCAGAACATGCGCTTGACCCCATTTACGCAAAAAATCTTGGGGTAAACACAGAAGACCTTTGGGTTTCCCAGCCCGATGCAGGCGAACAAGCTCTTGAAATCGCAGAATCTCTTGTAAGATCAGGCGCTGTAGATATAATCGTCATAGATTCTGTTGCAGCTCTTACACCGCAGGCAGAAATCGAAGGGGATATGGGCGATTCCCACATGGGTTTGCAGGCAAGACTTATGAGCCAGGCTCTTCGCAAACTTACAGCAATCATTTCAAAATCAAATTCATGCCTTATATTTATAAACCAGACAAGAATGAAAATAGGAGTTATGTTTGGTAATCCAGAAACAACAACAGGGGGAAATGCACTAAAATTTTACTCTTCTGTGCGGCTTGAAGTAAGAAAAATCGAGACCATAGAGAAATCTGCAGATGAAGCAATAGGGAACAGAGTCAGGGTAAAAGTTGTAAAAAACAAAGTTGCGCCTCCATTCAGAAAAGTGGAACTTGAAATAATCTTTGGCAAAGGGGTTTCTGCAACTGCCTCGCTTCTTGATGCTGCTGTAAACGCAAATATTGTCCAGAAAAGCGGAAGCTGGTATGCTTATGGAGAAGAAAAAATAGGGCAGGGAAAAGAGAACACAAAAGAGTTTATTGAGAAAAATCCCCAGATTATGAAAGAGATAGAAACCAAAGTAAGAGAAGTGCTTTTTCAGCCATCTGCTCCGAATGAAGCAACAGAAAAAGATAAAAAATCTGGTGAAGCGCCTGAAAAAGCTGAACCCATTGAAAAAGCTGAACCTACTGAAAAAGAGTAAATGATTTTTCTCTTAAAAAATCCCATGTTAAGGCACGAAGACGTGAAGAATTGCACCATAAAAATTGCTTTGCGCCTTAGCGTGTTAAATTTAGAATAAGACAAATATAAATGACTGTTTATATAGGCGTAGGCTCCAACATTGGCAACAGAGAAGAGAATATCGCAAAAGCTTTTTTATTGCTAAAAAACCACTTTTTATCACTGGAAACAGCATCTCTCTATGAATCAAAAGCATTATATTTTGAAAACCAGCCCGACTTCCTCAATACAGTTTTTAAAGGGGTAATACAGGAAAATATGACCCCTCAGCACCTTTTATCCCTGCTGCTTGAAACCGAGAACATTCTTGGAAGAGAAAGAGACCTGGCGCTTCCCAAAGGACCAAGAACTATTGACCTTGATATATTGCTGTTTGGAAACCAGGTAATCAACAAAGAAAATCTTGTAATACCGCACCCAGGCATTAAAGAAAGGCTTTTTGTTCTTCTTCCTCTACTGGAACTCGATAAAAACCTGAAACATAGCGCTACAGGGGAGAAATATGATATTTTTTTAAACTCTCTGGGGAAAGAGGGTATATACTTTTACAAATCTAATCGATATATTGAAAATATAAAGTAAATTGTTAACAATAGAGAGCATAAGATGTCTTTGACCCAAACAGAAGATAGTTCACAACCTGAAGGCGCTACGCAGAAATTTAAACTTGGAGAATTTGAAGGCCCTCTTGATCTTCTCCTTTTCCTCATAAAAAAATCAGAAATCAATATATATGACATACCAATAGCTGAAATCGTTGAACAATATCTTCAATACCTTGAATATGCCACAAAAAAGAACCTCGATAATCTCTCGGAGTTTTATACAATGGCAGCTACATTGTTATATATAAAATCCAAAATGTTGCTCCCCATTGAAATAGATATTGATGAAGAGTTTGAAGACCCACGCAAAGAACTTGTTGAAAAACTTATTGAGTATCAGAAATTCAAAAAACTTTCAGAAATAATGAGCGACAAAGAAAAAGAATCTGAATTCATAATCGAAAGGACCAGTAATCAGAGGAATCTTCCATTTGTTAATGATGATGAATTGTGGGAAGAGATCGATATTTGGGATCTGCTGCAAACATTTTCATCGATAATCAGCAGCCTCTCGAACGAGCAGATACTTGATATATATGAAGAAGTTACTCTTAATGAAAAAATTACTTTTATGAATGAACTGCTTGATAAAAAGCAAGAAATACTTTTTACTGAACTTATCAGGAATAATTCATCTATCATGGAATTTGTCTGCGCATTTATGGCAATACTTGATTCTGTAAAAAATAAATTAATAACAGTTTATCAAAACCGGATGTTTGGGGATATTCGAATAAAAAAATATCAGTATAAAAATGATACTGGGATAGATGATACCATTGGCGTAGCATCTTCAGACAGCGTTGTAGCATCTTCAGATAGCGAAGCGCATTCAGGCAGGGAAGATTAATGGAGTTAGAAAAAGAAGAAGCGCTTCTGGAAGCAATTCTCTTTCTGGAAAGCAGCCCTATAGACCTCAGTTCCTTAGTTAAAATAACAAATTTGTCAAAGGAAATTGTGCTAAAGGCAATTGACAGCATAAAAGAAAAACTCGCAAATACAGACAGAGGTCTTGAATTATCTGAAATAGGCGGAGGGTATCAGCTTATTCCAAAAATCGAGTACTGGGAATATTTAAAAGGGAAGTATGGTAAGAAGAATGAAAACAGGCTTTCCCGCGCTGCAATTGAGACATTGTCGATTGTAGCATATTCACAACCTATTACACGCGCGGAAATAGAAAATATAAGAGGTGTTGCTGCAGACAATATGATACGCCTTCTTTTATCAAGAAAATTAATAAAAGAAGTTGGGAAAAAAGATATTCCTGGGAAGCCTGTTACCTATGGCACAACACAGGAATTTTTAACACTTTTTAAACTCAAAAGCATATCTGATCTCCCAAAATTAAGCGACACTGATTCAAAGAGGTTTGAACTTAATGCGTAAAAGCAAGATAACAGAAGAAGAAAAAGAAGCAGATGATAAAGGAATACGACTTCAGGTATATCTTGCAAACTGCGGACTTGGCTCAAGAAGAAAATGTGAAGAATTTATCAAAGAAGGAAAGGTTAGGATCAATAGCTCCACAATAACCCAAATGGGCAAAAAAGTATTCCACGGAGATATTGTCTATTACAGAAACAGAGAAGTTCACCCAACAAGCAAAAAAATATACCTTGCTTTTTACAAAACCACCAAAGTTATATCTTCAAATAAAGACCCGGAAGGGAGAACTTCCATAATGTCTTTTTTTAAAGAGTTTTCAAGTTACAGGCTATTTACAGTAGGAAGGCTGGATTATATGTCTTCTGGCCTCATACTTTTAACAAATGATGGCAATTTTGGAAAAATTGTGGGCCATCCTTCGGCAGGGGTGGAAAAAGAGTATATAGCAGAAACAAGTGAACCTTTAAGTGAAGAAACTCTCAATGACTTATTGAAAGGGGTAAGGATAAACGGCGAATTATATAAAATAAAAAAATATACGATCAAAAACAGCAATAAAGTAAGCCTTGTTCTTGTTGAAGGTAAAAACAGGGAAATTCGTAATATCTTTTCTCATTACAGAATAAAGTTAAAAAAGCTTCAGAGAGTAAGGATTGGGTGTGTAAAGATTTCAGGTTTACTGCCAGGAACATACCGGAATCTTTCGGAAAAAGAAATAAAATGGTTTCTTGAAGGTAGTAAAAAAAATGATAGTAGCAATTGATGGCCCTGCAGGCGCTGGAAAAAGTACAATAGCATCTAAAGTAGCAGCGAAAACAGGCTTTTTTTTTCTTAATACAGGTAGTTTTTACAGAGCGCTAACTTATGCTCTTATCAGGGAAAACATCAGTATATCAGATAAAGATGGTGTTATCAAAGCAGCGGAAAAACATAAAATCGAAATTATAAATAAAAGAATCCATCTTGATGGCAGTGATGTTGAAAATTTTCTCCGCAGTGATGCTGTAGACGCAATTGTAGCACAAGTTTCGGCAATAACAGAAGTTAGATATAAAATAAATGAACAGATCCAAAAATCAGCGCAAAACAATAATATTATAGCAGAAGGGAGAGACATGACAACTGTTGTATTCCCAAATGCAGATGTAAAAATATATCTTGATGCTTCAATTGAAAAAAGGGCAAAGAGACGGCTTGACCAGGGAACAAGCACAAAAACACTGGAAGAAATAAAAGAAAATATCGAAACAAGAGACAATATAGACCAAAATAAAGAATTTGGGAAATTAAAAATATCTGAAGATGCAATTTATTTGAATAGTTCGGACTTGACCATAGACGAAGTTTGTGACAAAGTAGTGACTGAAATAAATAAAAAGGCTAATTAAATTAGGAGTTTTTCCAACTATGGTAGAGAGAGAAAAAACAAACAGCGAAGAAGCAACCAATCAAACAAATCTTCAGGAAGAATATTTAAAATCTCTCGATGAACTGGAAGAAGGGCATGTAGTACAAGGGCATGTTATTCAAGTTACTGATGAGACAGTTTTTGTAGATATTGGCTATAAATCAGAAGGAAAAATACCCATATCAGAATTTGATAAAACTCCTGTTATTGGAGATAGCGTCAATGTTATCCTTGTAAAAAAAGAGAGCAAAGACGGAAATATTATTGTTTCCAAAAGAAAACATGATGAAAAAGAGTTTTGGAAAAATCTTAAAAAAGCATTCATGGAAAAAACGCCTATTGAAGCAACAGTAACTAAAGATGTAAAAGGTGGCTTTGAGGTTCTTTTAGGGCATAGTGTTAAAGCTTTTGTACCCATATCAAAAATAGATGTAATCAAAGTTGAAAAACCAGAAGAATATATAAATAACACATATAAATTTTATATTGAAAGACTTTACAGTGATAAAAAAATCAATATTGTTTTAAACCGCAAGAGTTATCTTCTTGAAGAACTTTCACAGAAAAAAGAGATCTTTTTTAACACAGCGCAAGTTGGCGATACTGTTGAAGCAACTGTAAAAAGCATAGCGTCATTCGGAGCATTTATTGATCTTGGCGGGTTTGATGGGCTTCTTCATATAAATGATATGAGCTGGGGTCATGTTGTAAAACCAAAAGATTATGTAAAAAAAGGTCAAAAAATAAAACTCAAAATCATTAACCTTAACAAAGAAAATAATAAAATTAATCTTTCATTAAAACATTTTGCAGAGAATCCATGGGATACTTTTTCAACCAGGTATACTATGGGCGATATTGTCAAAGGCAAAGTAACAAAGCTTACAAATTTTGGAGTATTCATTGAAATCGAAGAAGGTATAGAGGGAATGGCTCATATTTCTGAATTTTCATGGGTAAAGAAAGTAAATCATCCAAAAGAGCTTTTTTCAATTGGCGATGATGTTGAGTGCATGATCCTCAATTACGATCTTGAACAGGGGAGAATCTCTCTTGGAATTAAGCAGGTTCTGGAAAATCCATGGGACTCAATGGAGGAAAAATATCCGGAAGGGATGCAGCTTGAAAGAAAAATTGGCAAAGTAACAAATGCAGGTGCATTTATAGAACTGGAGGAAGGGATAACCGGTTTTCTCCATATCGATGATATGTCATGGACAAAAAAAGTAAAAAATGCTTTTTCAATATTAAAAACAAACGAGATGATCAATATTGTTATTCTAAATATTGATAAAGAAAACAGAAGAATAAGGCTTGGCGTAAAACAGCTTACAGATAATCCCTGGGATGTTTTGGCAAAGGCATTTGCAAAAGGTAGCATAATCGAAGGCAAAATAACAGGAAAAACCGATTTTGGGCTTTTTGTAAAAGTTCAAGGTGATATTGAAGGTCTTATAAATAAAAGCAATGTATCTGAAAAATTCAATGAAGAACTTGATGCAGAAATAGAGCGGTACAAAGTTGGTGATAGTGTAAAAGCTGTAGTAACAGAGATAAATTCCAAAAAGAAAAGACTTGCTCTTTCTATTAAAGAATATAAAAAGAATATGCAGAGAGAAGAAATTTCTAAATATATGCAGTCTGATAACGATACACCAATGACAACTCTTGGCGATTTTATGAGACAGTGAAAAGCAAAGAAAAATTTATTGAACCTATAGAAAAAGTTAATTATGAAATAATAGGCTCTTCAAAGATTATCAGAGAATGCCAGAATAATGCTTCGAAAATTGCAAAATCAGATGCTCCTGTCCTTATAACAGGTGAAAGCGGTACAGGCAAAGAACTATTTGCGAACTTTGTTTTCAGAGAGAGCAGGAGAAACCAAAAACCATTTATACAAATCAACTGCGCAGCGCTTCCGGAATCCATGATAGAAGCAGAGCTTTTTGGTCATGTAAAAGGCGCTTTTACAGATGCTGTTTCTGACAGAAAAGGGAAATTTATAGCAGCAGACAGCGGGACTATTTTTCTTGATGAAATATGCGAACTCCCTGTTACTACCCAGTCAAAACTTTTAAGGGTAATAGAAAGAAGTTTGGTTGACAGGCTTGGCTCTGACACTCCATACAAAATTGATGTAAGAATAATATCTGCAACAAATAAAAATATTAAAGAAGAGATAAAAAAGGGGAATTTCCGCAAAGACCTATACTATCGGCTCAATGTTCTGTCATTGCATATACCCCCTTTAAAGGAACGTAAAAACGATATCCCTGAGCTTGTAAAATACTTTACTGCAAATAGCAAAGAAAATAAGATCCTGGATAATGATGCTATAAATAAGCTACTTTTATATGACTGGCCAGGTAATGTAAGAGAATTAAAAAACTATCTTAAAAGGCTTTTTATTACTTCAAACAGGCAAATTATAGGGCCGAACAACATAGATATTGAAATTAGTGAAGAAAATAGTTTTTTACCACTAAAAAAAGCTATCAACAAATTCAAAAAAAAATATATAATGGATATACTATCAGCAAATAACTGGAATCAAAGCAGAACATCTGAGGTGCTTGATATCCAAAGAACATACCTTTCCAGATTGATAAAAGAGCTGGAAATTAGCGAAGCATCTTCAGAAGATGTTAAATTTAAGGAGTGATTCAATGCAGCAAAATGCGCCAACAGTTAAAGAGAAGTTTTTAAGTGGGTTTTCCTCATTTTTATCAATGCGCAGAAAATTATTGGTTTTATTTGCAATTGTTTTATTATTATCGATAATAGGGGTAGCTATCTACAGTGAAGTAAGAGCATCTATTACTGACAGGTCAACAGCTCTGATCGAAGACTTGGAAGACAGATATTTTGAAGAACTTGACCGCCTTGCCGAAGATATCGATAACCAAAGAAGAATAGAAATACTTGAGCCTATTTTATCTTCTCTTGATAATATTATAAGAAGATACAGAGGGCATTATGCAGCCCAGCGGGCATTATACCTAAAAGGTGAGATATATTTTGAGGCACAGCAGTTTGAAAGGGCTGCGGAAAATTATTCTGCTCTTGCAAATAGATACAGAAGATCATATCTTGCTCCCATTGCATTAAACAATGCAGCTGTTAGTTATGAAGAACTTGGAGATAATGATTCAGCAATTAGATATTACAGAAGAATTATAGATCGCTACTACAATGATTATCCCCATATTTCCCATGTGCTTTTTTCACTTGGCAGACTTCATGAAGCAACAGGGGACTTTAGCAGTGCTGTGGAATATTATAATATGCTTAACGACAGGTACGCAAATAGAGACTGGACAAGCGATTGGGCAGTTTTTTCAAGAAATCGCATAATTTATCTTAGGGGAGCAGGTAAAATTTAATCAAGTATTAGGTATGTGCGCAACCCAACAGACAGAATAAAGGTAATTTTGGATGAAAGAAAAAAGGTCAAAGAGATTTAAATTTTTTGAGACAAAATATTTTGGCTTGGTAATAGCTCTTTTAGTATTTCTAACTATTATTTGTACACAATATTTTACAGATATTATAAATAAAATTGATCTCAAAATGCTTGATTTTAACTTTTATTTAAAAAATATAGTACAAAAAGAGCATATTCAGAGAGGTGTTACAGAAACAGCTCTAAATCCAAATATCTCGCCTGATATATTGATTATTGGTATTGATCATAGAAGTTTAAACAGGTTTGGCAGATGGCCTTTTCCCCGTTATAGACATGCAGATTTAATAAGAAATTTCGCGCGTATTCAGGACCAGGAAGACCGGGAGCGAGCTCTTTTTATAGATATTTTTTTTATAGAACCTGATACAGCCAGACCTTATGATGATGCTCTTCTTGTCGAAGCAATGAGAGAAAATCAAAGAGTTTTTCTTGAAACTGTTTTGGATGAACTTCCGCCACCAGAAGCAATGATGGAAGATTATATAATGCGGCATGAAATCTTATATGAAAGATATGGCAGAATCACAAATATAAGAGGCAATTGGCATACCATAACAACTTATTTTGGATTTGAACCCCCTTTGCAGCCTTTGGCAAGAGAAGTAAGAGGGTATGGGCATGCAAATTTTAGAGAAGATTTCGATAACGTCTACAGACGGCAGGGACTTATAGCAAAATCTTCAATACTTATTGATATTATAGATATTGAATATCTTACAGTTGATTATCAGGTAGATGAGTCTGTTTTTGAACGGCTTGGGTGGACAGATGTAAAAGGAGTTCATCATACAGTAAAGCTCCCATTAACAGAGAGTAGTTTGAAATCCTTGAGAGACAGGATAAGAAAAAATTCTCCTCCTCTGATAATAACCGGGCAAGATGGCGAAGAAGAGCATTTTTATATTATAAAAAAATATAGGGATACTTTTGTCCCTTCAATTACACTTGCTCTTGCTATGGAATACTTTAACAAGAGGCCGGAAGATATTGAAGTAAAAGTAGGGGAGTATATAAAAATTCCTTCTCCTCAAATTTTTAACGTAGAAACACAAGAATGGGAACCTTACCAACTTGTGCAAAGAAGAGCAAGATTTAACAGAGACGGTACAATTGCAAGGCCAGAGGTAAGAAGGGTAGTTGAAGATATTATTATCCCTATTGATAAATATGGGCAAATGCTCATAAATTTTATGGGAATTTCTTCTTCGCCAGACCATGGTGGGCATCAGACATTTCCTGTAAGATCATTCTCAGCTTATGCAGCAAATGTTCCATCCATTAGTGACCCTTCAAGATGGCCAAGAACATGGATGGTGGCAAACAAAATCCTTATGGTTGGCCCTTTTGCAAGAGGAATAGCTTCTGACGAAAAAACAACACCTTTTGGCCTTATGTATGGTATTGAGATACATGCAAATGCGCTTAACACAATTTTAATGAATAATTTTTTGCTGGCAATACCTGCCTGGTTAAATATCACTATTTTATTTGTCCTTGTATTTTTTACAGCTTTTATAACATCAAGGTTTTCTACACTTTGGGCTGGTATTATAACAGTAGTATTATTGCTGGGTTATTTTTTCCTGACAAGTTTTATGTTTGAAACTAAAAATTATATTATAAATTTTCCAACTATGAGTATTGGTATATTTTTTACATTTCTCTCTATAGTTGTTTACAGGGTTATGACAGAGGAGAAGGATAAAAAAAGAATAAAAAGCATGTTTGGAAAATATGTAAGCCCTGCAGTTGTTGACCAAATATTGGACGCCCGAAACCTTGAGCTTGGAGGTGTTGATAAAAATCTGACTGTATTTTTTTCCGATATACGTGGATTTACAACTCTGTCGGAGGCCATGACACCCCAAGAGCTTGTTAATCATCTTAATATTTATTTTACAGCAATGACAGATATAATCATGGAATTCAATGGAACGCTCGACAAATATATTGGAGATGCAATAATGTGTTTCTGGGGAGCTCCGTTGCCCCAGGAAAATCATGCGTTACTTGCCTGCAAGTGTGCATTAAAACAAATGGATACAATGAATAAGTTAAATGCAGGCTGGCCAAAAGAAAAGAGAATAAACATAGGTTTGGGTCTTAATTCCGGTATAATGACTGTAGGAAATATGGGTTCCCCGGGAAGAATGAATTATACTTTGATGGGAGATAATGTTAATCTTGGAGCAAGGCTTGAAGCTACAAATAAAGAATATGGCACCTATATTATAATAAGTGAATATACCTATGCAATGGTTAAAGATGATGTTGTTGCAAGGGAACTTGACAACATACGGGTAAAAGGAAAGAATAAACCAGTGCTCATTTATGAATTGCTTGATGTCAAAGGTGGCTATGATAAACCATAGTATAAAAAAAATATATTTGATATTTTTATTATTATCACTTTTTTTATTATTACCTCAATGTGGTTTACATTCATTTCCATATCTGGAGCCTCCCAGTATAGAAAGGATAGGGGAAACATTTCGTATAACTAACACTAATGACAATCCGGAAGTATTCAGGGGATATGAGTTATTCTATAAATTCTACGATATTGGTGATTCATCAGGTGTGTCAGATGATATTAGATTTATTACTTCATTTACTCAACCAGATCCCAGGCCTATTTTTACCAGAGCCAGAAGGTTTTTTAGAATAAATACTGCTCCTGATATACATGCCCCGCCAACAGGCACTCCAAACATATTTTTAGGCTCTGGCAATAGGCATGGGGGTTTTGCTATTGATATTATCTTTGACGGTATTGGTATTTCTACAGATATTACATTTAACCCCAGACTTGTGTATTCAGGTCAGGATATTCCTTTGTTTCGGGATGTGACAGATCCAGATCCAGGCGTTATGGCTACTCCAAATGTAAATTATAAATCTTTTGGAAACCTGCGAAATATCAATGTTCCAGCAGCGCCCCGGGATCAAGATCTTCCAATGCCAGCCGGAGAATACCATGTAACACTTTATCTCTGGATATTTGCCCGTGGCATTTATAATAATACTCCTATCTTTAGCAGGCCTGTAGAGCTTGGCAATATTTCATATTTTAGGTAATTTCATAATCAACAACAGGCGGTAATTAATGTTTTCTTATTATTTTAATATTGGTCTTATTTATATAATTATTGGTTTTGGAACAGCGCTTATTCTTTATTATGTTTATAATAAGGCTTTTATAGGCAATTTTTGGGGAGTATTGATCGTAGCGATAATAGGGTCATTCCTCGGAGCAATTATTGAATTTTATTTTGGAAATATACTCGAAGCGCTTACAAGAATCAATGGTGTTGTAAATATTTTCCCTTCGCTTATAGTTGCAATAATCGTTATATATATATATCACAAGGTAAGTGAAAAAAAGTAAATCTCTCGTTAACATAAAAACCTCCTGACATTACAATATCAGGAGGTTTTTTATAAGTCCTTTTGAAGTAATGACTTACGTCAATTTACTTCCGATAATGTATATTCTGTCTACTAGAATAAGATGGTGGCAATTCTTGCCTGTAGAGAACCGATAAAATGCCTAAGATAAATAATACAGACATGGGGGTAAAATGAAAGCTCTTGCCCCTGTCTCTGATAGGAAACTCCGTCCTCTTAAGCAAAAAAAAGCTGCCTACCCGCAAAGATAGACAGCCTTAATACCTCAAACCAATTAAGTTAGTTATTTATTCAAAAGAACAGCCCGCGCAGCAGCAAGCCTCGCAAGCGGAACCCTGTACGGAGAACATGAAACATAATTAAGCCCCGCTCGATAACAGAATTCAATCGAAGAAGATTCTCCCCCATGCTCACCACAAATACCCAGTTTAAGTTCTGGTTTAATTTGCTTACCTTTATCACAAGCCATATTTACAAGCACCCCTACCCCTGTCTGGTCCAATGCCTGAAAAGGATCAACTTCTAAAACACCTTTCTCAACATACTCTGGAAGGAATGAGCCCACATCATCTCTTGAATATCCAAAAGTCATCTGTGTAAGGTCATTAGTACCAAATGAGAAAAAGTCTGCATATTTTGCAACTTCATCAGCAGTAATACATGCTCTTGGAATTTCAATCATTGTCCCTATTAAATGAGGAACATTCATTTTAGCTGCTTTAAATACAGCCGCAATAACGTTTTCAGCGTTTTTTCTGAGCACTTTAAGCTCCTCAACTGTTCCAATAAGAGGGATCATTATTTCAGGAATTACTTTTACACCCTTTTTCGCTTGTGAACACGCAGCTTTCATAATTGCCTCAACCTGCATATCATAAATTTCAGGATATGTTATACCAAGCCTACACCCTCTGTGTCCAAGCATAGGATTAAGTTCATGCAGAGAATCAATTTTTGCTTTAAGCTTATCTGGAGATATCCCTACTTTTTTTGCAAAAGCCTTAACATCTTCTGCCTTTGGAACAAACTCATGAAGCGGCGGATCAAGAAGCCTTATCGTAACAGGAAGACCATCCATTGATTTAAAAACACCTTCAAAGTCTTTCTGCTGCAGAGGAAGAAGTCTTTTAAGAACAGCTTTTCTTGTTTCAACATCGTTGGCAACAATCATCTCCTGGAAAACCTCAAGCTTGCCCGCATCAAAGAACATATGCTCTGTTCTGCAAAGCCCTATTCCCTGAGCCCCAAAATCCCTCGCAACTTTTGCATCATGAGGCTGGTCTGCATTTGCCCTTACAAGGAAGCCCTTGGGAGCATTTTTTCTTACAGCGCTATAGCTGATTTCATCTGCCCATTTAAGGAATTTTGTAAGACGCTCATCAAACTTAGGTTTAGCAAGCTCAATCTTGCCAATAAAGACTTCTCCAGTCGTACCATCGATCGTAACAAAATCCCCTTCTTTTACTTTTTTATCTTTAATATTTATTGTTTTTCCTGAAATCAAAAGGTCTTTACACCCCGCAACACAAGGAGTTCCCATCCCTCTTGCAACAACCGCAGCATGACTTGTCATACCACCAGTTGAAGTTAAAATCCCCTGAGCAACAGCCATACCACCAATATCATCCGGAGATGTTTCCCTTCTTACAAGAAGAACTTTTTTACCATCTTTCACCCATTTTTCAGCCTCATCCGCAGTAAAAACAACATGCCCGCACGCAGCGCCCGGAGAAGCATTAAGCCCTTTTGTAATAGCTTTAAGTGTTTTTCTTGTTTTAGGATCAATCATTGGGTGCAGAAGCTGATCAAGCTGTTCCGGTGTAACCCTTCTGATAGCTGTCTCTTTATCTATCATCCCTTCTTCAACCATCTCTACAGCGCATCTTATCGCAGCAGGCCCTGTTCTTTTCGCATTTCTGGTCTGAAGAATGTATAAAACACCCTTTTCAATAGTGAACTCTATATCCTGCATATCTTTAAAATGTTTTTCAAGTTTTTCTTTATAACCTACAAGCTCTTTGTAAATTTTCGGATCTTTCTTTTCAAGAGATTTAAGTGTCTGAGGTGTTCTTGTCCCTGCAACAACATCTTCACCCTGCGCATTCATTAAATATTCGCCATAGAAGTAATTTTCACCAGTCGAAGGGTCTCTGGAGAAACACACGCCTGTCCCGGAAGTATTCCCATAGTTTCCAAAAACCATAGCCTGCACATTCACCGCAGTACCAAGAAGCCCCTTTATATTATTCAAAGCTCTGTATTTTACTGCCCTGTCATTATTCCATGAACCAAAAACAGCATCTATAGATGCCCATAATTGAGTCATTGGATCTTGCGGAAACTCTTTTTTCACATGTTTTTTATAAAGCTCTTTATAACGTTTGACTACTTTTTTAAAGTCCTCAACATCCATATCTTCATCGTGTTCAATCCCTTTTGCCTTTTTTACAGAGGAAAAGATCTCTTCATATTCTTCATGTGGCACACCCATTGCAACATCGCCAAACATATGAATAAATCTTCTGTACGCATCCCACACAAATCTTTCATTTCCTGTTTTTTTAATAAGCCCTTCTACAGCCTTGTCATTAAGCCCAAGGTTAAGAACCGTGTCCATCATACCAGGCATTGAATCTTTTGCTCCTGATCTGATAGAAACAAGAAGAGGATCTGAATGATCACCAAGTTTTTTATCCAAAAATTGTTCAAGTTTTTCAAGACTCTCTTTAACCTGATTTTTTACTTCCTGAGGATAGCTTCTATTATTATCATAGTAAATTTTACAAACTTCTGTTGAAATCGTAAAACCTGGAGGAACCGGAATACCCATGTTTGTCATTTCAGCAAGATTAGCCCCTTTTCCACCAAGGATTTCTTTCATATCTGCCCTGCCATCAGACTTTCCGCCACCAAAAAAATAAACAAATTTCTCTTTCGACATATTTTTATAACCTCCGAAAAATAAAAGTATGCATTAAAATGCCCACGAATAATTAATAATGTTAGATTGTTATTAAGAGCTTAGATTATTATGTGAATTATGTCAAATATATTTATTAATATTGTGAAAATATGTTATTATACGAGGGTACAAAGCCCCAATGCAGACCAGGTTTTAGAGACCTTACTTTATTTACACAAAATAAAAAATTCCCTTGATTTTTTCTGATTTACTCCAGTATACTACTAAAGAATAAAAAAATATTTTGGAAATTAAAGTTTTAATCAAAGGAGAAAATGATGAAAAAACTTGCTTTTTTTATGGTTCTTATTTTTGTTGCCAGCTTTAGCTTTGCACAGGAGGAAGAAACCAGAGACAGAGAATTTTTTAATTTGGAAATTACTGTAGGTGTTCCAATTCACTGGTCAAATAGCCCGACACCACATAGTTTTAACGGACTTTTTCATGAATTAAACAGAGACAGGACTGTTACTACTTCTACATCTGTGGGTTTAGCTATGGTCTTGAATTTTACCCAAAAAATTGGATTTACTATTGATACAGACTTTTTCTTTGGCACACAATTAGGTGGCCAGGCAATAGGTTACCCATCTGTCGGACCTGTTCCTATTAGTCATAATAATTCAAGCACTACTTCAAACAGTGCTTCCCTTTTTGGATTTAACATGCTTCTGGGACCAGTATTCTACCTCTACAATGGCGAACATTTAAGAATCCCATTGGCATTAGGTGCTCACTTATACTACTGGAGTTCCGAAAACTGGGCTAGTAGTATGAATTCACTGTGGATGACAGCTCGGGATGTTCAACTTGGACCAGGAGCTTCTCTTGGAATCCAGTTTCACTTTGACAGAAACATCTATATCCTTAGCCGCACAAATATGGCAATAAGTATGTACAGATGGCACAGGGTAGAAATGCCAGGTTGGAGTTATGATGGAATGATACCACAAGAAGAAATGATTATAACACATAAAGACAGCGAAAGAATGTTTGGTTGGCATGTAAAACCAACACTTGGCGTTGGTATTAAGTTCTAACATCATTTCTGTTATTCCGTGCGCTTCGCAACACGGAATTCCCCATCATTTGGGATAAAAACCAGACTTTTGTCTGGGAAAAAAGGCTTCCCAGGGAAGCCTTTTTTAAATCCTTGTCCTGCCTTGAGGCGGGATAACAGCGGGCTAAATAAGTCCGAAGGAGTTTTTTTATAATGAAAAACACATTAAATATATTAAGAATTGTTGCTCTTGTTGCAGTGGTTGGGTTGTTTGCCTTCTCCTGTAGCATAGACAATGACCCAGGTGGTGTAGGCCATATCTGGATTCCACCCGCGATCATTTTACCTGATTCTGATACTGTAACTATAACCCTTCACCCAAATCAGACTGGTGTGAGTTCTATCGAAGTCGAAGTTACGCCGGGAGAGCCTTATGAATTTCCTGCCCGACCAAATTCATTTCCAGTTCCAACAGGTAAAGTCTTTGGTGGCTGGTTGCTTCATCCTAGTGATAATGTAATTCGTCTACCAGGTCAAAGCTACTCCCCATCAGAGGATACCCTCTGGTTAGCAAATTGGGTTGACCCAACCCCTACAACTGTTCAATTTAGGAATGATGATGATTCCATAATTGAGTCCAGGAATACAACTGTAGGTACAGAAATACAACTCGCTTTCCATACAGGTTTTGTTAGTAGTGTAAATTCTGCTTATAGGTTATTAGGTTGGTTAGAGAGAGGAAACCCTGAAGCAGAGGTTTTGCCCGCAGGTACTAACAACTTCTTAGTGTATAAAGAAAACATTATAATGGACGCGGTGTGGGAAGGTTTGCGTACCATAACCTTTAATCCAAACGGGGTCTTGAGTGGTGGAACAACGATAGGAATACCTCAACAAGCTATGGCTGGAACCAACTTAACGCTGGATGGACGCAACGATGCTGCCAGAACCGGATTCCGATTTTTGGGATGGAGCACTAACAGCGCCAATACAAATCCAGATTTTTTAGATGGTTCGCTTTACCCTGTTACCCAGGATATTACCCTTTTCGCGATATGGGCTCCAACACTTAGAGTGCGTTTTAATACTAATTATCCCACCGGCAGCACCCCATCCTTTGATCTGCCTGATGATATATCTGCATCTATGAATATATCTATTGAGCTTCCAGACGAATCCGATTTTGATCCTTCAGATGTCCCTACAGGAATGGCCCTTGCTGGCTGGAACATCAGTCTCGATAACCAAGGAAACCCTAATGGAAGAGCTTTTATACCAGGCGAAGAATTCATTGTTACTCAAAACAATGTTATCCTGCACGCAATTTGGTCCCCATTTACAATTGATGTTATCGGCAGTGATCCTACCAGAACTGTTACCATTACAAGACCTGTTGCAGCAGCACCTACTGGCGTGATTAATATACCACCCACAATCAACACTTGGGCAGTAACTGAGATCGGAGAAGAGGCGTTTGACGCTCTTTCAGGCATAACAGGTGTTCGTCTACCCACAGGTTTATTACATATTCGTCTTAATGCGTTTAGAGGTACTGGGTTAGCGTCGGTATCAATACCGGCTGGTGTTACGGTTGCTGGTACAGCTACTGATGAAACAATGGGAAGTCCTGATAAGCAAGATTCGTTCCTCATTGTGTATCCTATTGGCGGCGCAGGTCTCTACTCGTGGCAGGCTGTTGCTGTTGATACATGGACAAGAATTGGAGCGCACCCTCCTCAGCCTTAATCTACAGTAGAAAATTCTTTTGGGGCGTATTTCACTTGAAGTAACCCCAAAGAGTTAAAAAACAAAAATCAGGCTGTCCAGGAAATCCCCGGACAGCCTTTTTTTTCCCCGCGCTTCATCGCGACACACCGCGTTGGTCGCCATCCATGGCTAGCGCGGTACGCTGCCATCCGTGGCGCAGTCCCTGTCGCGGCGCGGTGTTCGACATCCGTGTCGCTACCCCGCAGTCGCTTGGCAGCGCCCCTATGGACACTGCCCGCCTACGCGCGCATTAAGCCACCCCCACTCCCCTTCCCCGCAGTCAGCTACCCCCCCCCACCCGCTTGACAGCGTCCCTATCTATGGACGCTGCCCGCCTACGCGCGTAAGGAAAGCTGCGCTTGGCGTTTTGAAGCAACTTCATCTTTTCCCCAGTTATATAAAGTACAAACCTACAAGCCCCAACATCAGTTGACAGCTATACAAATGTAGGGTATTTTTAACCCAAGGAGTATTCTATGTCTCAAATAGACAACACCCCTCTAACCTTTGAAAAAGTCTGGGC